>MDTE01026811.1_pt1 | contig 12476 bp, 5 predicted proteins | sample 811231 | NCBI WGS metagenome assembly MDTE01 (sample SAMN05326651, study PRJNA326480) | marine metagenome | isolation source: seawater | place: Indian Ocean: Red Sea | collected 2010
CAAACGAAACTCCTTCGTTTCCCGGATGACGGCCCGCAAGGGAATCTCCGGCGAAAAGGCCATGCGACTCTTCGACAGCGACAACTACGATTCCGACGGGGATGGCATAAGCAACCTCATGGAACGGGCCTTCGGGGGAGACTCCCTGACCAACGACAGCAAATCGATCATGCCCCGGGCCATCCGCAAGAAAGACGGTTACGAGTACATTGTGTTCTCCCGCTTCTCGGACGCCTACAATTCAGGGGACGACAAAATCGAATACATCGTCGAAACCAGTCGGGACCTGAGAACCTGGTTCGATACCTCCAGCCCCGAAGGGGCCCAACTCATGGGCACCCCCGAAGATCTGGGCGGAGGGATGGAACGGGTGGTTTTCCGAAGCAAGAAGACCCGTACGGCCGACGGAAACACCAGGCAGTTCATTCGGGTCCGGGTCAAAGCCAGATAATTCGAAGATTACAATTTGCGGAGCGTGGTCGTACGGTCCTCCATAAAATGAATGAGTGAGCCGAAGGGTAAGGATTTGATCAGCATTCGCGAGGCCGCGCATATTCTGGGCTTTCGGCAATCCACACCGATCGTCAACTACGTCAACAACAAGCGGCTTACGACTTATTCCAAACGGGGAAGCAAGAGAAGGTGGTTGTCCCGTGAGGAAGTCTACTCCCTTCCAAAATTGTCATCCGCTACTCAATCCACCGAAGATTTGGGCTAAGGGATCGTACTCCGTTCCATTATTTTGCAAACGACCTTACGGGTAAGCAGGACATAACCGGATTGGAATCTCAACGGTGGGAAACGAGTCCTCAATCTTCGATTTTTTCAATTGTTTGCGGGCAATCGGTTCGAATAAGATGAGGTTTGCTTATCCTCATGAAATTTCACCTTTTCGCCCCATGCCCATGAATTTCAATTTGATTCTCATATTCCTGTCCCTTGCATGTTGGTGGATTGGCGAGGCTTCCGAAAAACCGAACTTCGTATTCATTCTTGCCGATGACTGCACCTACTTGGATATGGAAGTCTATGGAGGTCCGGCCAAAACTCCGCATATCCTCCGACTGGCCGAGGAGGGAATGACTTTCACGAGATGTTATCAGTCCGCATCCATGTGCTCACCCACCCGCCATGCCCTTTACACGGGAATTCATCCCATAAGGAACGGAGCCTACCCCAACCATGCGCGGGCCTACGAAAACGTCCGAAGCGTTCCTCACTTCCTGAGCAGGGAAAACTACCGGGTGGTGTTGGCGGGCAAGAGACACGTCGAACCGGAATCCGTCTTTCCCTTCGAATACCTCGATGAGTTTGCCGACCCGAGCGATCGGGAAGTGCGTAAAGTGAACGGATGGAGATACCCGAAGGTTCTTCAGGTGATGCGTGATTCCGTTTCCGCGAACCGCCCCTTCTGCCTTTTCCTCTGCTCGAACGAACCCCATGGCCCCTACACCAAGGGAGATGCCTCCGTCTACAAGGATGTCGCCCTGTCCCCTCAGCAACTCGAATTGCACCGATCCTCCTATGCCAAGTATTTGGCCGAGATCACCTATTTTGACGGTCAGGTGGGAGAAATCACCCGAATGCTGGAAAGCCTCGACTTACGACGGAATACCCTCCTAATGGTCGCCTCCGAACAGGGCAGTTCCTTCCCTTTCGCAAAATGGACCTGCTACGAAATGGGCGTTGCCAGTGGTTTGGTTGCTTCCTGGCCGGGGATCATTGAGCCTGGAGTCCGTTCCGATGCCATTATTGAATACGTCGACGTCGTTCCAACTTTTCTTGATGCTGCCGGTGTTTCAAAGGCACATGATTTCGATGGCCGGTCCTTTCTTCCCGTGCTTCAGGGAAAATCCAGAGAACACAAGAACTTCGCTTACAGCATTCAGACCACCCTTGGAGTGAATGGAGTCGATCAACCGTATGGCATTCGTTCCGTGGTCAACGACCGCTTCCGTTACGTCCTGAACTTGTTCCCCGAGAACGAATTCAGCATTCCCGCTTCCAGAAACCTTCGATCAGCGGTAGCCGACTTGGGGCAAGACGAACGGGATTTTGCCAACCGTTACCTCAAACGGCCCAAGGTAGAATTGTTCGACGTAAGCAAGGACCCTTACTGCCGGACAAATCTTGCCTCCGATCCAACCTTTCGGAAACAGAGGCAAACCTTGGCCACGGCTTTGGACGATTGGATGACCCAGCAGTTGGATCTCGGTCGTCAAGCGGAATTGGAAGCAGGGGCGCGCCACAACCGTTGGAAAACCGCTCAACTCAAAGCCGAAAAAGCCAAACTTGAGGCGATGACCAGGTAGAGCTTTCCATTGACGCACAAGGGTGGCTATCCTAGGTTCGACTACTGGAATTTTCCAAGACTTTTCATGCCCCTTTTTCTCATTGTCCTTCAGGAATCGACTCATCCGTGATTACCAATCCCATCCTTCCCGGATTCAATCCGGACCCTTCGATTTGCCGGGTAGGCGACGATTACTACGTAGCCACATCGACCTTCGAATGGTTTCCCGGCGTTCAAATCCATCACTCCAAGGATTTGGTTCACTGGGAACTCATCGGTCACGCTTTGCGGGAGACCAGGCTACTCAATTTGAAAGGCGTTCCGAGTTCGGGTGGAGTATGGGCTCCCGCCCTCAGTTATGCTGATGGTCTCTTTTATCTTTGCTACACCGTGGTTCACCAACACGAAGCGGCAACCAAGGATACGCCTAACTTCCTGACCACCGCCTCATCCATCGAAGGCCCGTGGTCCGACCCCGTTTTCATCAACTCCTCGGGTTTCGACCCATCCCTCTTTCATGATGAGGATGGCAAGAAATATTGGCTTAATATGGTTTGGGATCACAGACCGGACAGGCACCCCTTTTACGGAATCGTCCTTCAGGAGTATGACCCTGAATCCAAGAAGCTGGCCGGCAAACCCGAGTTGATCTTCAAGGGAAGTCCCATCCGGCTCACCGAAGGACCCCACCTTTACAAGCGCAACGGCTACTACTATCTTTTGACTGCGGAAGGAGGGACCGAATACGAACACGCCGTGACTTTGGCTCGATCCCATGACCTTCTCGGCCCCTACGAATTGCATCCGCAAAACCCCATCCTCACCTCTTCGGGAAAACCCGAACTCAGCCTTCAAAAGGCCGGACACGCAAGCCTTGTGGAAACACAAGGCGGGGAATGGTACATGCCTCATCTTTGCGGACGTCCTCTTAGCGGGACCAATCGGTGCAACCTGGGCCGGGAAACTGCGATTCAGAAGGTCGAATGGCGGGAAGACGACTGGCTTTATCTCGCAGGTGGCGGAAACCACCCGAAGGCCGAAATTGCCAGCCCCGCTGGTCTCGAACCACACCCCTTCCCCATACTTCCCGAGCGTCTGCCCTTCGATTCTCCTCACTACGCAAGCCCACGGGGCCCATCCTCCTCGGTAGTTCGAGAACCCAATGGGCTAAGGCTGCATGGACGGGAGTCCCTCGAGTCCAACTTCGAACAGGCCATGCTGGCTCGACGGCTGACCCAACAAACCGCAACCGCTACCACGAGGATTTCCTTTCATCCACAAAGCTTTCAGCAGATGGCGGGCATCGCGGCCTACTACAACACCTACCTCTTTCACTACCTCTACCTATCGATGGACGAGGACAAAGGGCTTTGCCTGCAAATCCACACTTGCGACGACGGCGTGTCCTCCTTCCCCCTCGGTTCCGCAATCATTCCGGTATCCACGGGAGAGCTTTATCTGCGGGCAACCTTCGATGACTGCGCCCTGCAATTTTATTTTTCCGAAGATGGCGAATCCTTTCGGAATGCGGGACCTGGCCTCGATGCCTCGATCCTCTCCGACGACTATGGAAAACATTGGGGCTTCACCGGCACTTTCATCGCCCTAGCCTGTCAGGATCTGACCGGAGCCGGTCTACCGGCGAACTTCGCATTTCTCGAACTTTCCACTTAACTCAAACTCCGAAAACCATGAGCGAAACAAGATTGAAACCCATTGAAAAGATTGGATACGGCCTGGGTGACTTTGGTTCCAACGTCGTCTTTCAAACCATTCTGATTCTTTTGCCCGCTTTTTACACGGACGTTTTCGGGCTCGCCCCCGCCGCCATGGGCACCATGTTTCTTGCCGTTCGCCTGCTGGATACCGTGACCGACCCAATTATGGGAATGGTCGCTGACAACACCAACACCCGCTGGGGGAAGTTCCGACCCTATCTTCTGTGGTTCGCCATTCCCTTCTCAGTGATTTTCGTCCTGACCTTCATAACGCCTGACTTCAGCGAAAGTGGCAAACTCACTTACGCCTACGTCACATACGCGCTGCTAATGGTCCTCTACACCGTGGTCAACATTCCTTACTGCGCCCTCGGAGGAGTCATTACCTCGGATTCCCAGGAACGGGTCTCGGCCAATTCCTATCGTTTTTTCATCGCAACCTCCGCAGGCGTTCTGATCTCATTTTTCGGCCCCGGATTGGTGGACCGGTTCGGAGATGGAAATCAGCAGACGGGCTATCCCTATGCCATGGCGGTCTTCGGGATTCTGGCAATCTTTGCCTTCTTCGGATGTTTTTCCCTGACCAAGGAAAGGGTCAAGCAAGTCTCCCCGACTAAGGGTTCCTTCGGTTTGGATTTCAAAACCTTGCTCAAAAACGACCAGTGGCTGATCGTTGCCGCCCTCTTTCTCGTCCTGCTCATTCCCATCGTTCTGCGAGGAGCCTCTCAGGTTTACTACGTCAAATGGTTCATGGACAAACCCGAACTCATTGCCGCTTTTCTCACCACCGGGACCTTTTGTCAAATGGTGGGCGCAGGCTTCGCCTCCTCCCTTACCCGCAAATTGGGCAAAGTGCCTGCATACGTCTTGGTCCAAGCGATCATTGTGATCGGCTCGATCGCCCTGTATTTCGTATCGAATTCCAACGTCTGGGTCATCTTCGTCCTCTTCGGCCTTATCAATTTCTTCGTCCAGATGGGCGCTCCCATCCTCTTTACCATGGCGGCCGACACAGTGGAGTACGGTGAACTGAAAACCGGACGCAGGGTCACGGGTCTGGTTTTTTCGGGTGCCCTTTTCGCTCTCAAACTTGGCGTGGCCATTGGGGGTTGGCTCATCGGACTGGTGCTTGCGTATTACGGATACGACGGACAGGCCGAATCCCAAAGTCCGGATGCCATACGCGGGATTGTCCTTTCCCTTACTCTTTTTCCCGCAATCGGACATTTTCTACTGATTCCGATCGTTTGCCTCTATAAGCTCAATCAAAGCCGTTGCGACGAAATCCGCCAAGAACTGGATAGTCAATCCCCTGCCTGAATACCATGAATACCTTTTGCGCTCTTGCATCTCTTTGCCTCTTTCTGGGCACCATCCTGCACGCCGATCGCTACGCCGCCCGCTTTGCTCCTCCACCCGGAAAAATCCTGATCTTTGCAGGTCAGGACAATGAATCGACCGGAGGCACTCTCCGACACCGGGACGGGTACGTCGATAACGTCGGCATTCCCGGCGGCATTACCCATTACGTCTATTTCGCCGAGGGGTGGACCAACAAGTATGGCCGAACCTTTGCCACCGGAAAAGTCGATGGTTTGAATTCCGAGACCGAATGGGCCGCAGGCCCGATGAACCAAAAGGCCTACTTGGATTCACCCACTTTGGATCGTTGCGTGATGCATCTCTCGATTTCCATGGAAGGCAATTCCGAGGACAAGGTTGCGGACGGTTCCTACGATCATCTCATTCGGGAACTGGTTGATTTTGTTCGTGATCACCCCGAACATCCCTTTCTCATTCGAATCGGTTACGAATTCGACGGAAGTTGGAATGACTACGATCCGCCTAACTTCAGGAAAGCCTTTCAACGGATCGTGAGCGCCCTTCAGGACGCGAACCTGACCAACTTCGCCACCGTCTACGCTTCCTCCAGCGGAGCCACGCCCCAACAGTTCGAGCAATACGATCCGGGTCCGGAGTACTATGATTGGGTCGGTTACTCCTGGTGGGGCGGAGAGCGCGATGGGCGGGCCGCACTGGACTTTGCCCGCAAGGTCGGCAAACCCATCTTTATCGCGGAAGCGACCCCTCGCGGTCACTTTTTCGATCGGGAGGATCCTCAGCAGGTTTGGGATACCTGGTTCCAACAATTCTTCACCCACATTGAAGAAAACAAGGACGTCGTCCGAGCGGTTTCCTACATCAATGCAAACTGGGAAGGACAGGACATGTGGAAGGGAGAGAAGTGGGGCCAGACCCGCTTGGAAACCGCTCCTCTGCTCAAATCCAAGTGGTTGGAGAAAATGGCGGAAGCTCAGTTCGTCAATGCCGCCGACAAACCCTTTGACCTGATTGGATTTCCCAACAGTAAGGCTCGGTCCCTGGATTCAGGAACTTACCGCGACGCCTCGCTCGCCGTTGGGAAGCGCGTGGAGGATCTACTCCGACGAATGACTCTGCAGGAAAAAGTCGCCCAACTCACCGGGTGGTGGAATCCGAATGAGGAGCAACTCCGGCGGGAAGGTCGCATTCATGACCCCGCATTCTATGCTGAAAAATGCCCCCATGGAATCGGTCAACTGGGTCCCTTGCACAACCTCACCGTCGAGGAAGATCTCAAACAGTATGCTGCGGTTCAGGAATATTTTCGTAACCGCACGCGATTGGGAATCCCCGCAATTCAACATGATGAGGCGGCTCATGGTTTCATGCGCTTCGAGGCCAACTCATTCCCCTCCCCGATCGGCTTGTCCTGCTCTTGGAATCCGGACTTGATGGAACGCATATACGATCAGGCGGGGCGAGAGGCCCGTTCTCGTGGCGTTTCTCATATTCTTTCTCCGATCCTCGACGTTTCCCGAGACCTGCGCTGGGGAAGAGTGGACGAAACCCTTGGGGAAGATCCTTTCCTTATTGCCAAATTGGGAGAGGCGATGGTGCGTGGTCTGCAAGGTTCATCCGACGGTTCCATCGATTCGGATCACGTGGCCGCCACCCTCAAGCACTTTGCCGGATACGGCAGCACCGAGGGTGGAAGAAACCGTTCTCCCTACCCTTTCGGCCCAAGGCATTTGCTTGATCACGACGTAGCGGCCTTCCGGAAAGTGATCCGGAACGCCCAACCTGCCGCGGTGATGGCCGCCTTCAATGAATTCGAGGGTTTGCCCTGCCACGTCAATCCTTGGATTCTTACCGAGGTGCTTCGCGGAAGGATCGGCTTCGAGGGACTGATCGTCGGGGATTATCAGGGCATTGATTTGGTCCGAAAATACCAAAGAATCGGAACCAGCGATGCGGATGCCGCCGCCATGGCCTTGAAGGCCGGGTTGCAGCTGGAACTGCCCAACAATTTCGGCTACCGGCATCTGCCCAAACTCATTGCCGAGGGACGGGTCCGTCAGGAGCAAGTGGATGAGGCGGTACGGGCGGTTCTTTCCCTTAAGTTCAGGCTAGGCTTGTTCGAAGCTCCCCTGGAACTGGACCGGCAAAAGGCCCTCGCTCTCTCCCGATCAGAAAAGGCGAGCGAATTGGCTAAGGAAGCGGCTCGGCAATCCATCGTTTTGCTTAGGAATGACCAAGGGCTTCTTCCTCTCAAGAAGGGTCAGCATAAGACCATTGCCGTAATTGGCCCGAATGCCAAGGTCTGTCGCCTTGGTAATTATTCCGGTCGCCCCCTTTCCACGGTGTCCCTCTTCGACGGGTTGAAATCCTATCTTGGCTCAGAGACAGAAGTGCTCTTTGCCCAGGGTTGCCGGATCGCCCACAACGACACCAACGACTCCTATGCGAACTGGAGATACGTCAATGAAGTGGAATATGCGACGGTGGAGGACAACCGCCAACTGATTGAAGAGGCGAAAAAAGTCGCAAGCCAAGCGGATCTGGTGATTCTCGCCATTGGCGAAAACGTCCTGCTTAACCGCGAGGCATGGGGAGGCAATCACGTCGGTGACCGTTCGACTTTGGACCTGACTGCATCCCAGCAGGAGCTTTCGCGGGCCCTTCTTGGTCTGGGCAAGCCGGTGGTCGCCTTTCTCAACAACAGCAAGCCGATTACCTTGGGAGGTCTAGGCAAACGGTTCTCCGCCATTCTCAGCGCGCATTACGCCGGTCAGGAAACCGGAAGCGCCGCGGCGGAAATTCTTTTCGGGGAAACCAACCCTTCGGGCAAACTCACTTTGAGCTGGCCCCATTCGGTCAGTCAGATCCCCTGCCACTACAGCCAGCAATCAAGCGCCTTGGTCTTCGATTACCTTGATGCCCCCAAGGGGGCCGAATACCCCTTTGGTCACGGACTTTCCTACACCCGCTTCGAATATGGCGAACCCCGCATTTCCTCTTCCACGGTCCGTCCCGGACAGTCCGTTCAGGTTCGCTTCAGCCTCAAGAACGTCGGTCCGGTCAGAGGAACGGAAATCGCTCAACTTTACGTTTCGGGGGAACAATACGAAATCGCCCGGCCGGGGCTGGAGTTGAAGGCTTTCGCACGGGTCTCGCTCAATCCGGGTGAGGAAAAGGAGGTTCTTCTTGTTCTGGAGGCGGACGATCTGCATTTTCACGATTCCGATCTCAACCGGGTTCTTCCCAAAGGCCAGTATCTCGTGCGAGTCGGTGGGTCTTCCCAATCCCTCTCCCAACCCAAGACTCTGAAAACGATACCCACGAGGGTTTCCTCAGGACCTCCGCCCGCCGCAAAATCCGATGGTCCGCTCCTCGCCCCAATTCAAGGGGCCAACAACCCCTCAAAGGGGCCGAACGTTCTCTTCCTCGCCATCGACGATCTCCGCCCGGAATTGGGTGCCTATGCCTCCAAGGTCAAGACACCCAACATAGACCGGTTGGCCGAATCGGGTATGCTTTTCCGACGGGCTTACTGTCAGCAAGCGGTCTGCGGAGCCTCCAGGCTTTCCATCATGGGAGGTCTTTATCCCACCCTGACCAAGGAGCAGACTTTTCACGTCAGCGGATGGCGCCAAAGGCACCCGGACATCCTCACCCTCAACCAGCATTTCAAGAACAACGGCTATCGCACGATCGGGTTGGGTAAGATTTACCACGGACATTCCGGACCCGGGGTGGATCCCGAAAACTGGAACCAATGGATCAACCTTCCGGGAGGAGAACATTACGCCAAGGAGGAAAATCTGGCAATTCTGAGAAAAGCAAGGGAAAGTCAGCCAGCCAACGCGAATAATCCGGTCAAGGGTCCCCTCACCGAAAGCGCGGACGTGCACGACGATACTTATGGGGACGGCAAACGGGCCGCCAAAGCGGTCGAACTCCTCCAAGACCTCAAGAACCGAAAGGACTCTCCCTTCTTTCTCGCCGTAGGTTTCACCAAACCCCATTTACCCTTCGTCGCTCCAAAGAAGTACTGGAACCTTTACCAGCGTGAGGATTTCTCCATGCCTCCGAACCGAGGTATTCCTCCCGGCTATCCGATCCATGCGGCCAATCCATCCGCCAGTGAAATGAAAAGCTATTCCGATTTCGAAGGAAATGGTCCCGCCGATTTTTCCGATGCCACCAACCGCAGGCTTCTTCATGGTTATGCCGCCGCCACCAGTTACGCGGACGCCTGTGTCGGCCGGGTGCTGAGGGCTCTCGAAGCGAGCGGTTTGAGCGAAAACACCATCGTGATCCTCTGGGGAGACCATGGATGGAAGTTGGGAGACCATTCGAGTTGGTGCAAGCACACCAACTTCGAATGCGACACCCGGGTTCCTCTCCTCGTCCGAGACCCAAGGATGGAGGGTGGGAAAACCACCAACCGGCTGGTCGAACTGATTGACCTCTACCCAACCCTTTGCGAACTCACCGGTCTACCCACTCCCAACCACTGTCAGGGCCGTAGCTTCGTTCATCTGCTCAAGGACCCCGAGGCGGGGCATCGTCTGGACGCCTACAGTTCCTATCCGACCCACAAGGACGTCGGACACAGCATTCGCTTCAAGAACTGCCGTTACACCGAATGGCGCGATTCGGAGGAAAAGGTCGTGGCATCCGTGCTCACGGACTTACGGGCTGATCCCGGGGAGGAAACCAACCTGGTGAACGATTCGAGCTATGCCGAGGATTTGGCCTACGCGAAGGAGCGTCTCGCTCTGCGCATCAAACAAAGCGCTCAGCCCAACCCGGTTCCCGAATCCGCGCCGGCCGGGGTCGCTTCCGTCACGGTGAATCCTTCAACGGAAAACCTTAGGCAAGCCATTGACGGTTTCGGGGGTTCCATCGCCTTTTGGGCCACCAAGGCGGACAACGAGGCACTACAGGCCGGATTCGAGGAGCTCAAGGTATCTTACCTTCGCGCTCAGGGGGAGGTCACTCGGCTCGGAGTCATAGATCACAACCGAGACGTTCTGCAACGGGCCATGAAAATGAACCCTAAGTTGGAAGTTTTGCTTACCTTTTGGCAGCCCCGCTCCGTCGATCTTCTGGAAACCGATGACTGGATGATCGAAGTGGAGAAGGATGACGATGCCCATTATTACATGAAACCGGAGATGGAAGATGCCTGGGCCGAGGAAATCGTCAAGCGGACCAAGCAGTTTTTGGCTTGGGGAATCAACGTCACCAACATTGGCGTGCAAAACGAAACCAATTATTCTCATCTCGGTACTCAAACCTGCATGTGGGACCCTTTCAGGCTTAGGGATTTCATCGACGAAAAGCTGCAACCGAAGCTCGATCAGGCAGGATTGGAGGTGCTCATCACCGCACCGGACTTGGCCTACGTCGGATACAAGGGAAGCGAACTGGAGCGGTTTCTCCCTACCATTCGAAGCAAACAGGTCGATCTGGTCGCTTATCACATGTACGACAGTTACCAAGAGGGTACGGATGGAAGCCTCGAAATTCTACGCGAAAATTCCCGCCGGATCGGACAGATCAGGCAGGAGCATTTTCCCGGGAAACGATTTTGGATGACCGAAACCACCGGAGCCCAATGGAACAACGAAGTCTGGCACACCTACGGGTGGACTCCGGGGGCCAGTGAATTCGACAAGGCCATTCTCGCAGGTCGTTACATGCACATGACTTTCGCCGATGCCCAAGCCAACGCCTTTTTCTGGTGGGGCTTGGTCTACTCTCTCGCTCCGGACAAGGAAACCGACCCCAACGTCCGAGAAAAGCACCGCGACGAAGGACTGGTTCTGGTCGAAGAAAAGGGAGGAGCGAACGGGATGCAGAAATACCTCGAAAAAACCAAGAAATTCTATGTCTTCAAACAGTTTGCCAATTACATTTGGAAGGGCTCGAAGAGAGTGGAAATCGAATCGAATTCGGACCTCGAGGTGTCCGCATACCGAACCTACGATGGGGATCGTCTGGTGGTGGTTGCGATCAATCCTACCGATTCTCCGGTTTCCCTCCAACTCGACCTTGGGGAAGGATTCTCGGCCAAGCGGGCGTTTCAAACCGACCGTACGCTCAATTGCCAAAGTGTTCCCTTGAACAGCCCGCTTCCACCCCATTCGATTCGCACCTTCGTCTGCCTGCGTTAGTCGCTTGGCTTGCAAACCGAGTCTTCAACCTTTCCGGAATGACCAAAAACCACCTTGTTTACGCCCTTTGGCTGACCGGGCTTTTCGGCTTCGCGAATTCGCATGATCTCCGCGGGAGCGAAATTCGGAAATCGCACCCTCCGTTCGATTGGTCCGTCAACCAACAACAGGCCAGCCAAGCCGAATGGATTCTCAATGAGCTCACGGATTGGAGAAAGACTCGTCCACGTGGCCCCCTCAAGGCCTTGCGTGTGGTCTATTTTCATCCCTCCGACCGTCCCCCTCTGAAAAATCATCTCGAACGCTGGAACGGAATCATGGGCGACATGCAGGATTTCTACCGCAGTGAAATGGAACGTTTGGGATATGGGAAAGTCACCTTAACCCTCGAAAAGGAGGAGGGTAAGCTGAAAATGCATCAGGTTCGGGGCAAATCCAAGGACGACGGCTCCTACACTTACAAGTCGGGGGGGAAAATCCGTGAAGAGGTCTTTGCCTCGCTCAAGGAAAAAGGCATCGATCCCAACCTGGAGACCATTCTAATCGTCTGCGGACTTTCCAAGACGGAGGGAAAGAAAGTCACCATCTATTCCCCATACTATGGCATGGGAGCCAACCACCAGCGTGGAATCTGCTTTACTGCCGATATGGAGTGGCTTTCCGTGGAAGGGCTCAAACCCGATCCCTCCAAAACCATTCTTCAGGTGAAGGAACACAGGGGGTATGAGCCTTTCAGTCTCGGACGTTTCAACACCGTGTACCTCGGAGGGGCCATCCACGAACTTGGACATGGCTTGTCCCTGCCCCACAACTTGGCCACGAAAAGGGAGGCGCTTCGAGGAACCGCGTTGATGGGAGCCGGCAATTACACTTACAGGAAGGAGTGGCGCAAGGAAGGCAAGGGTTCTTTCCTGACTCATGCAAGCGCCGTTCGCTTGCTCGCTCATCCGCTTTTCGGAG
>MDTE01140248.1_pt1 | contig 12475 bp, 7 predicted proteins | sample 811231 | NCBI WGS metagenome assembly MDTE01 (sample SAMN05326651, study PRJNA326480) | marine metagenome | isolation source: seawater | place: Indian Ocean: Red Sea | collected 2010
GACGACGACGTCCTCGACGCGTGGCGCTCGTGTGGACACGCCGTGCGCGTGAAAACGCTGGACGTCGTCGTCGACGGTGCGAGCGATGAAGGGGAGGACTCGACGACGGTGCGAGTACGAATCGGGACGAAAGATGTGACGCGCGGTGCGCGCGAGGTGGAGGTGGATCCGTATTTTTTCGACGAAGGGTACTCCGCGGCGGCGTCGACGGGATTCGCGCGCGTGTGGGAGGGCGCGGAGGCGCTGTCGGCGTTTTTGAGGCGCGCGCCGGAGAGGTGTCGGGGGAAGCGAGTTCTCGAGCTCGGCGCGGGCGCGGGCGAGTGCGGGCTCGTCGCGGCGTGTTTGGGCGCGCACGCGTGTCTGACGGACGTGCGCGCGGTGGTGGAGCACGTGATTCGGAGAAATGTGGACCAAAACGGTGAGGGCGAGGCGACGGCGCGCGAGGCGTGGCCGGGGTCGATTCGTGTGGGACGCGGAAGCGCGACGCGCGCGACGTTGGATTGGGACGAACCGATACCGGAGCGGCCGTTCGGAGGGTCGGACGTTCGTTTTAGCGACGCCGATCTCATCATCGCCGCCGAGTGCGTGTGGCTTCGAGAGTTGCTTCCGCCGTTCGCGGCGACGGCGTCGACGCTGCTTCGAAACGGCGCGGCGGAGATGATTCTGAGCGTGCGCGACCGAAGTTCGACCGAAGACGCGTCGAGCGGAAAGGCGTTCGCGCACACGAACGAGGTTGTGCGAGAATTCGAAAACGCCGGGTGCGCGTTGACGACGCTGCATCGCCAACCGGCGGAGGAGGACGGGAAAGAAATCGTCGTGTTTCACATTCGCGCCGTCGACGCGTCGACGGATCGGACGGAGACGGATCGATGATGGATAGAATGAGAGTAGTAGCGTCCCATAGAGAGCTCGCGCGCGTGGGTGTAGTACCAGATGATAGCCTAGTCAGTCGCGCGCGTACGCACAGTCGGTTCTTTTTTTTTCTCTTTTACATTCTCGTCCTACTCGTCGGCGGGTTGAAAAATACTCTTCAATAAATCCAAACTCACCAACCCCTTGCTCTCGTCCACCATCGCTGGATTTTCCACCGCCTTTTGCTTGAACGTGCGCACGATCTTCTTCCTCTCCGCCGCATCCTCCGCTTTCTTCTCGCGACGATACCTCGCCAACGCCTCCTCCTCCGTCTCTCCGTCCTCGGCGCCCTCCTCCGCGCGTCTCTTCGCCCGCCGCTCCTTCATCGCCTCCAACGCCTTCGCCTGATCCATCCTCGCCAAGTAAAAATCACGCTCCTTCTTCGCCACATCCATCTCCAACCGCAGCTTCTTCTCTCGCAGCGCCTTTTGATACTCCATCTCCTCCGTCAGCGTGTCCCACGTGAATTTCGGCAGATACTTGACGTTCCACAAATCGTAATAATGTTTGCTCCTCCGCTTCCCCCCGACCTCTCGTCCGTGCAACATCGCCGCCGCTCGCTTCGCCCGTTTCTTCTCCTTGAACTCCACCCACCCCTCGACGAATTTCTTCCCGGTATTCCCACCAGACTTTTTCCGCGCCGCCCTTTTCGCCGGGTCCTCGGGGGCCAAATACATGCGATCCGTCTCCCCGAATTCATTCAACAATTGACGCAGTTTCATCGGTTTCATGAACGGAGGAATGGACCCGAGGAAGACGACGCCTCGTCGTTTCCGGTCCTCGCGCGCGCGACGGAGTTCATCGTCGTCGAGGGGTGGTTTTGTCGTCGTTTTCGTCGAATTCGCGCCGCCGGTGGTGGGCCGAGGCATCGATGCGGTCGGGTCGTCGTCGTCGTCGTCGTTCTCGGCGCGCGCGCGCGTGGACGCGGACACGAATCGATCGTCGACGACTCGTTCGTCGAGTTCGTCCCTCGTCGTCGACGCGCGGGGACGCGCGCGCGCGCCCATCGACGTCGAGACGTGACGACGACGACGAGAGAGAGACAACGCCCATTCCTAAACCCTAGTCTAAACCCTACCCTGGTCCACCCCTAAACCCTATTCTAAACCCTATCCTGGTACACCATGGATGGACGGGCGTCTCGCGCGCGTCACGCCCGCGCGCGCTCGCCGCGACCATGCCCGACTCGCACGCCGACGACTCGGACGACCATCATCTCCCCGTCGTGTGCGTCTTCGGATCCGTCAACGTCGACCACGCGTTTCGATGCGCGACCGCGCTCCCGCGACCGGGCGAGACGGTCGGGAACGCCACCTACGCGCGCGCGCCGGGCGGGAAAGGGGCGAATCAGGCGTGCGCGGCGGCTCGAACGACATCCGCCGTCGTTCGCGACGCGCGCGAGGAGCCGGTGACGCGTCGAGGGTGCAGGGTGGAGTTTGTCGGGTGCGTCGGCGCGCACGACGCGTATTCGCTCGCGGCGCTGCGGGACGCGGGCGTGGGGACGTCTCGCGCGCGAACGTGCGAGGACGGCGACACCGGGACGGCGTGCGTGCTCGTGGACGCGAACGGGGAGAATTGCATCGCGGTCGCGCCGGGGGTGAACGCGAGGGTGAACGGGGACGACGTGCCGCGGTGCGAGGTGTTGTGCGCGCAGTGCGAGGTTCCGGCGCGGGCGAACGCGCGGGCGATCGCGCGGGCGCGAGCATTGAATCCGGACGTGCGCGTGATGTTGAATTACGCGCCGGCGAATGCGGTGGATTGGGGGTTGATTCTGTCGGCGTCGACGGTGTGCGTGAACGAGACCGAGCTCGCGGTGTTGCGAGACGCGTACGCCGCGCGCTCGAAGAATCTGGGCGTGAAGGCGTCGGAGTGTTTCTTGAACACGCTCGTCGTGACGAGAGGTGCGCGACCGGCGCAGGAGACGACCGTGCCCGAGGACATCGCGACGAGCGCCGAGGCGCGTCTGGACTGGCTGTTGAAACCGGAGTGTCGAGACGGGGACGCGTTTTTTCGACAGAGGGTCGACATTCGCGCCGAAAACCTCGAGGTGAATCCAGAGCGCATCGTGGACACCGTCGGCGCGGGTGATGCCTTCGTCGGCGCGTACTGCGCGTCGTGGGCGATGAACGACTCGGCGGAAACGAGGCTTCGAATCGCCTCCGCCGCCGGGACGCTCGCGTGTCTCGAACCGGGCGCGCGACCGAAATCCATCACCGACGCTCGCGAGCGCGCGCGAGAGGTGAAAGTGGGGAATACCATTCCACTGCATCCGTCTCCGTCCTCATGAGTGTCCGATCGCGCGCCTTGTAACGCATAGCTCGCCGCGCGCGTCTCGCTTCGTCCCTCGTCTCGCCGGATCCAATCTGAACATTGACCGCGTCCCGCACACGACGACGCGCGGTCATGACCGCCGACGCCGCGCCTCGTGAGATTCGACTCGATGATTACGTCCCGTATCCGTTCTCCTTCGACGAGGTGCGCGTCGCTCGACGACGGAGACGCGACGAAAAGAAAACATTCGTGCATTTCGTTCGATTGATGAATCGCGACGACTGACGGCGACGCGCGCGCAGGTAACGCTCGATTTCGCGCTGGACGACGCGCACGCGACGGTGACGGCGACGTCCAGGGTGACGCCGATCGAGGGACGCGATGGATCGGGTGGTGTGGTGTTGAATGGGAAGGAACCGTTTTTCGAGCTCGCGGCGGCGCCGCGCGTCGACGGCGAGCGTCTCCCTGCGAGCGCGTACGTCGTCGAGAAGGACGGTGACGACACCGTGATGATCATCAAGAGCGTGCCGATGACGACGTTCACGCTCGAGATCACGACCAAGTTCAAACCGCAGGAGAACACCGAGTTGAGCGGGTTGTACAAGTCGAGCGGGACGTTTTGCACGCAGTGCGAGGCGGAGGGATTTCGATCCATCACGTATTACCCCGATCGTCCCGACGTCATGAGCGTGTTCACGACGAAGATAACGGCGGATAAGACCAAGTATCCGGTGTTGCTGTCGAATGGGAACTTGGTCGAGACGGAGACGTCGGCGGACGGGAACGCGCACTCGGCGACGTGGAAGGATCCGTGGCGCAAACCGTGTTATCTTTTCGCGCTCGTCGCCGGTGACTTGGCCGTCGTCGAGGATTCGTTCACGACGATGAGTGGTCGCGATGTGGCGCTGAAGATTTACGCGGAGCACAAGAACATCGACCGGTGCGATTTCGCCATGGCGAGTCTCAAACGCGCCATGAAGTGGGACGAGGAGCGCTTCGGCTTGGAGTACGATTTGGATCTCTTCAACATCGTCGCCGTGGATGATTTCAACATGGGCGCCATGGAGAATAAATCGTTAAACATTTTCAACTCGAGACTCGTGTTGGCGTCCGAGGAGAGCGCGACGGACGCGATGTTCGAGCGCATCGAGGGCGTCATCGGACACGAGTACTTTCACAACTATACGGGAAACCGCGTGACGTGCAGAGATTGGTTTCAATTATCTCTCAAGGAGGGATTGACGGTGTTTCGCGATCACGAGTTTACGTCTGATTTACACTCTCGCGCCGTCAAGCGCATCGCCGACGTGCGATATCTCCGCGCGGCGCAATTCGCCGAGGACGCGTCGCCGCTCGCGCACCCAGTGCGACCCGAGGCGTATCAAAAGATCGACAACTTTTACACTTTGACCGTGTACGAGAAGGGCTCGGAGCTCATTCGAATGTACCACACGCTCCTCGGAAAGGATGGGTTCCGAAAAGGGATGGATCTATACTTTCAACGTCACGACGGACAGGCGGTGACGACGGAGGATTTCTTCGCCGCCATGTCCGACGCCAACTCCACGAACATCGAAAAGCTCAAGCGATGGTACTCGCAGGCTGGCACGCCCGCGTTGAACGCTCGCGGTGCGTACGACGCCGACGCGAAGACGTACGCGTTGACGCTGACGCAGACGTTACCGACGACGAACGACGTCAAGGGCGCGGCGGAGAAGAAATTACCGCAACTCATCCCCGTCGCCGTCGGGTTGCTCGGCGCCGACGGCGCCGACATGGTTCTCGGCGAGATTGCGTGCGAGGGCGACGCCGAGGCGACGCTCGATTCTACGAAGACGACGGCGGTGTGTCGTTTGACGGAATTCACGCAGACGTTCACGTTCAAAAACGTCCCGTCCAAGCCCGTGCCGAGCATCTTGCGAGGCTTTTCGGCCCCCGTCAAGCTCACCGTCGAACCCGAACTCGACACGGATGACCTCTTATTCTTGCTCGCCAACGACAGCGACGAGTTCAATCGATGGGAGGCGGCGCAAAAGATCGCGACGAGCATTTTGATTCGTCTGTGCAAAAAGCACAACGACGACGAGACGTTAAAGATTGAAGACGTGGACGTGACGGCGGATCCGTCGTGGGCCAAGTACTCGGCGGCGTGCCGAGGAATCATCGTCGATGCCGCGTCGAACGCGCTCGATCGCGCGTGGGTCGAGGAAGCGCTGAGTTTCCCGGGAACGTCGCAGTTGATTCAAGATTTGGCCCCCGGGGTGAATCCGGTGAACACGCGCGCGGTGTGCAAGGCGTTCTCGCGCGCGTTCGCCAAGGAATCTCGCGCCGAGCTCGAGGCGGCGCTCGCGACGTGCGATGAGGAAGCGCGAGGTTTGGCGTACGAGGTCGACGGTCCGCAGGTGGCGCGACGCGCGCTTCGAGGGTACGTCATTCGCATGCTCGGTTCGATCGGCGGCGACGACGTCTCCGCGTCGTTGGCTGGCGCGTACTCGGCGGCGAAGAACATGACGGACACCGTCTCCGCGCTCAACGGTTTGTGCGGCCACGTCGATTCCACCGACGCGAAGAACGCGGCGTTCGATGATTTCTTACAAAAGTGGAGGGACGACAACAACGTCAGCTGCACGTGGCTTCGAATGGTAGCCTCCGAGGCCGGCAAGGGAACCGGCGACGCCGTCGGCGACATGAAGACGCTCATGGCGTCCGACGTCTACGACGCCAAGAACCCGAACAAGTTTTACTCTCTCATCGGCGGTTTCGCCGGCGCCAACATCGAGGGTTTCCACGCCGCCGATGGGAGTGGGTACGAGTTCGTCGCCGACGTCTTGCTTCAGGCGGACGCCGTCAATCCGCAGGCGTCGTCTCGCATGGCGTCTCCGTTCACCAAGTGGCGCCTGTACGACGAAAAGCGTCAAGGCTTGATCAAGGCGCAGCTCGAGCGCATGCTCGCGCAAAAATTATCGCCGAACCTGTACGAGATCGTCTCCAAGGCGATCAAGGGCTGAGTAGAAGAAACGAAGAATTGTCACATCACCGCGCGCAAAAGCATCCGCGTCGCGCCGACGAACGCCGCCGTCGTCGTCGCCACAAACACCAACACGAACGCGCGCCAACGAAACACGATCAAATCACCCAACGCATCCCTCTTCGGTAACGTCCCTCGCGCGAACCTCCGCTCCATATCGTCCAAGAAGGCTTCAAACGCGTCGACGTTTTGATCCATTCTCGTAAACATGGACAACGCCGGCAGACACGCGCGTAAATCCTTCTCAATCATATCCATCAATCTATTCGCACACGCCCGTTCACGACGCTCCACATCGCTCTCCTCTCTCTCCTCCATCTCCCTCGCCCACGGTTCCGGCAACGCATCCCCGAATTCACACCCTCTCACCCGCGTCCACGTCTCGTCGCCGTCCTCCGTCCCGCGTCTCTCCGTCCCCGTCCCGCGTAGACGCTCCCACTCCACCTCCCGCATCAACCGTCTCGCGTCCGCGCGATCCCTCGATTCGCGTCCACCTCGTTCTCCATCCTCACTCCTCGCGTCTCCATCGTCATCCCCGCGGCCGAGAAGGCCCTCGCGCGTCGGCGGCGCCGCGCGCGCGCGCCGGTACCCACCCTCGAAAAATTCCATCACCTCCGCCGGGACGAACCCGTACCTCGGCGGTTTGTTCGTCAGCGTCTCCATCGTCGGCGATTCGCTGGAAACCCCATCCTTCTCTTCGCGTCGACGCGTCGGTGTCGCTCGACGCCGCATGCGGTGGCGTCGACGCGCGCGGTCGAGTGATGAATGCGTTTTCGAGCGTTACGAGCGTTACGATACCTCGCGCGCGATGGAGACGCGATGGAGACGCGATGGAGACGCGGAGGCGACGCGCGCGATGCTCGCGATCGTCGCGATCGACGCGATCGACGCGTCGCGCGAGGGAGGCGGCGTCGACGTCGGGTTCGGTCGGTCATTCCTCGACGCGATTCGATGCCGATCGCCGCGTCGCGCGGTCTCGTCCTCGCCGTCGTCCTCGCGTCCGTCGCAGGGGACGTCCTGGCGTCCATCGGTCCACCGCGCGTGTCCGACGGCGCGCGCGCGCTCGAGGCGCGGCGTCGCGAGACGACGTTCGCGTCATCATCGCGATCATCGAAATCATCAGAATCATCAGAATCATCGCAATCGCGCGAGCGATGGTTCGATGGACAGCGCCTGAACCATTTCGACGCCGCGGACCTCCGCATGTGGTCGCAGCGGTACTTCATCAACGACCATCGCGACCGCGAGTCGGCCGACGAGGCACCGGCGGTGGTGTTTCTGTGCGTCGGCGGCGAAGGGCCGGCGCTGACGGCGCGCGTCGTCGAGGACGGCGGCGAACACTGCGCGATCGCGACGTCTCTGGCGACGCGAAAAAAGGGGGTCGTGTTCGCGCTCGAACACAGATTTTACGGCGCGAGTCAACCCACGGGGGATCTGTCGATGTCGTCTCTGAGATATTTGAGCTCGCAACAGGCGTTGGAGGACGTCGTCGCGTTTTTGGCGCACGCGAGGGAGCGATATGATCTCCGAAAGAGTCGAGTGGTCGCGTTCGGGGGGTCGTATCCGGGCATGCTGGCGGCGTGGGCGCGAATGAAGTATCCGCACGCGATTCACGCGAGCGTGGCGAGCTCGGCGCCGATTCGCGCCGAGGTGGACATGCGAGGGTATTACGACGTCGTCGGCGCGGCGCTGCGAGAGGAAGACGTCGGTGGGAGCGATGAGTGTCGCGATGCGGTGAGGGAGGCGTTTGAACGAGGTCTGAACGAGGCGTTGAAGACGGCCGAGGGTCGACGAGGATTGGAGAGGCGATTTAACGTGTGCGGCGAACGCGCGTTGGACGGGTTCGGCGGGAGGGACGCGTTCGGCGAAATCTTGCGCGCGATGTTTCCGGCGCAGAGTAACGATCCGTCGTGCGCGAAGGACGACGATTCGTGTTTTAACATCGCCAAGGCGTGTGAGGCGATGACGTCGAAGGAGGATAAGCTCGACGCGTTGGCGACGTACGTCTCGCGCGTGTTTCGCGGACGGTGCGTCCCGCTCGAGAGCGAGGCGTACATAGCCGCGCTCGCGTCGACGACGCCCGATCCCACGGGCGAGGGCGAACGTCAGTGGACGTGGCAGACGTGCACGGAGTTTGCGTTTTTTCAAACGTGCGAGGCGGATTCCGAGTGTCCGTTCAAACTCGATCCTCCGACGATGCCGCTCGCGTCCTACTTTTGGATTTGCGCGAAATTTTTCGGAATCAGCGAGGAGCAGACGCGACGCGCGGTGGCGAGCACGAACGCGAGGTACGGGGGCGACGCGCCCGGCGGAACGCGGATTTTATTTCCATCCGGTTCCGTCGATCCGTGGATCGCGAACAGTTTCACCTCGCAGACGTTCGCGCCGAGATGGGAACCCGCGTTTGTCGTTCCGGGCGCGTCGCACCACGCGTGGACGCATCCGCCGCGAGATTCAGATTCGGACGCCGTGAAACGGGCGCGCGCGAAAATCGAGGCGCGCGTCGACGCGTGGCTCGACGAGGGTCCGATGCCGTCGTCCGCGGGGTCGCTTCGAGTCGCGGCTCGTGTATAAAATTGTAACATTCAATCAACCCGCGTTGTGTTCTCGTATAAAACAATCGTAGAATAGGTGACGTCTCGTCTTCGTTTCGTCCGCGCGCGCGCGCTCAGAGAAACCACAGATTGGACAAACGCTTGCGCATCGCCTCGGCGACGTCCGCCTCGGCGAAGGCGCTCACGAGCGCGACGACCAATTTCTTTCCCTCTTCCCTCACCTCTTGCGTCCCGAAACCGGGTTTCACGCTTCGCAGCGCGATCTCGCACGCGTGCATCGCGTCGCCGCTCGCGTACGTCGCCAACGCAAAGTCTCGAAGACGCGCGAAATCCTTCGGCGCCGCCTCGTGCGCCTCTCGCGCCGCGTTCGCGTCCACCCCGCCCGCGGCGTCGATCTCTCTCACCAGCGCCAACCGCGCCTCCGCCACGCGCAACAAATGCGGTTCTGCGAACCCATTCACGAGTTTCTTACCCGCCGCGATCAATTCCTTCGCACCGTCCGCGTCCGCGGGTCGTCCTCGCAACGCCAACACGGCGCTCGCCGCGAAGGCGCGCGCCTTGACCTCCGGGCCCGGGCCCTCCTTCGCGTTCAACACCGCCGCCAACGACGCCGCCAACCGATCTCTCGCGTCGTCATCCATCTCCAAAGCCCCGATAGTTCCCGCGAACACCCTCTCCGTCGCCTCTCGCGTCACCGTCTCCGCATCCACGCCACCGTTTGCCCTTCCCGTCGCCTCCGTCTCCGCCGCCTCCGTCTCTCCGCCGGCGTCCCGTCCCGATTCCAAATCCGCGATCAACGCGTCCACGAATCGCGCCACCTCCTCCTCCGGCACGCTCCCTCTGAACTGATCGACGAATCGTCCTCGAGACATCCCCATCACCGTCGGAAGACTGGAGATTCGCAGTTGTTCCATCACCGGCGCGAGCGCCGGCGCGTCGGCGTTCAACTTGACGAGCTCGCACTTCGGGAACCGCGCTCGCACGACGCGCTCGAGCGCCGGGGTGAGCGTTTTACACGGCCCGCACCAATCGGCGTAAAAGTCCAGAACGACGACGCGGTCGTGCGAACGCGGGACCACGCCGTCGAGGTCGGTCGGCGAGTGAATCTCGCGAATGGGCGCGTCGGGACGGTCGGTCGACGAGGCCCACGCCGGGGACGATGACGACGCGTGACGTCGCGAGAAGCGCTGTCGGACGACATCGCGCGCGAGGATGCACGCGGCGCGCGCGTGGGCGATGGTCGAGCGCGTCGCGCGTCGTCTGGTGGACGCGAGCATGACGCGTCGAGGTGTCCAGAGGGATGGGAAAAAGCGAAGAGGCGGCGAAAAAGCGCGTCGACGCCGGGACGCGGCGGAAAACGAATGGTGATGGATAACAAAGCGGTGCGCGAGGGTCGGTCGTCGATGGGGGGGGTGGATGTCTACATCATCCCTTTCATCATGTTTTGCATCGCCTTGGGATCCATGCCGTCGAATTGTTTCATCATGTTCATGACGCCCTGTTGTCCGCCCATCATGCGAAGCATATCCGGCGGTAACGCGCTCGACATTTGTTGCATCTGTTGTTGCATGTCGCGCGGGTTGAGACGACCGCCGCGACCGCCCGGTCCACCGGGAAGTTTCATGCCCTTCATCTTGCCCATCATCTTGGCGAGACGTTTGTGTTCCTCGAGGAGAGTGATCATCTCGCGCGGAGAACGACCGGCGCCTCGACAGACGCGCTCCATGCGCTTGGCGTTAAAAATTTTGGAGTTGGGCGCGTCGAGCTCGGCGTCCGTCATGGAATCCATGAGCGTCATCATCACCTTCATGCGTTTCGTGCCCTCGGCTTCGCTGCCCTTGGGGAGCATGTCCGACATGCCGGGCACCATGCTCATGAGGGACGAGATCGGACCCATGTTTTGCAAGTTTTGGAATTGTTCGTAGAGCAGACGCATGGTAAACGTTCCCGTGCCCAGAGCTTCTAAAAGCTTCTCCGCGCTCTCCTCCGGGACGACCTCGGACATTTTCTCCACCAATCCCTTGATGTCGCCCATGCCCAAGAGCTTACTCACGAATGAATTCGTCTCGAAGGGTTCCATCTCGCCGATGTGTTCGCCCGTACCGATGAACAAAATCGGCGCCTTGGTCTCGCTCACGGCGGAGATGGCGCCACCGCCCTTGGCGTGCCCGTCGAGCTTGGTCATGATGACGCCACCGACGTCCACCGTGCTCGCGAACGCTCGCGCTTGGTCCGCCGCCGACTGACCGATGGAACTATCCATGACGAAGATGGTCATATCCGGCTCGCACACGTTCGCGATTTCTTGCATCTCCTCAAACAGCGCCTCCTCCTGTTTGTGTCTCCCCGACGTATCGACGATGATTAAATCTGATTTTTCCTCCTCAAACTTCCTCACCCCGGCCTCGGCGATCTTCGCCGGATCGCTCTCCGTGTACGACCCGTAAAACGGAATCTTCGCCTTGGTCGCGTTTTGTTTCAACTGATCAAACGCCCCGGCTCGAAACGTGTCCGCGCACACCAACGACGGCTTAAACCCCTTCTTCGCGTAATAATGCGCGAATTTCGTGCACGTCGTCGTCTTCCCCGCCCCTTGTAACCCGACAAACATGACGACGTTTCGCGCGCCCTTCTTCGGCGCGTACTTCGGCGCCGTCGTCGTCGCGTCTCGTCTCTGTTTCCGTCCCCCTCGCTTTTGCCCGCTCGTCGACGCCTCCTCCCCCCCCTCACTCACCGCACCCTCCCCCCCTCCTCCGTTCAAGAGATTGGTCAATTCCTTAAACACCGCGCGCTCCAACATCTTCTTCGCGTTCATCCCGCTCGGCGCGTTCTCCGCGTCCAAATCTTTCAATATATTCTTCTTCACCCGCACCACCTGCGCGACGCCGACGTCCGCGCTCAACAACGCGTTACATATCTCCTTCAGACACCCATCGATGAGTTCATCGTCGACGACGACCACCTCGTTGAGTCTTCGAAGCGCGCCCGCGATCTTTTGCCCGAGATCGTTGAGCACCATGCCGTCGACGCGCGGTCACGTCGATCGCGGAGAGACGGAGACAGACCCGACCGCTCACCGCGCGCGAGTTTGATTTTCCGAGACACGCGCACCGACTCGCGCGTCGATCGATGCCGAGACGTCGGTCGTCGCGCGAAGGACGAGGGGCGGCCGAGGGACCCGAGGGCGGGGACGCGCCCCACGAGACCCACGAGTCACGACTCATACACACAGACACATTCCATACATACACACCAATACTCCCAACAAATACGACACGGGTGCACACGACCGAGATGTCGAGATATTTTTTCAACCAGTTTCGACGTCCATTCCCCCGTAGTGAATACACGAAAACGCCGATCGAGCGCACACCCGGTGACCACACCCACACACCCGGCGGCGCCCGCCAGCCCGGCGCGATCGACCGCGACGACCGACCGCACACGACGACGACTGGACGACGACGACGAGATGAGCGATCTGAACCCGGTGTGGAAGGCGGTGAAACCGTACATGAACGGTGGTTTATCCGGCATGGGCGCCACGTGCGTGATTCAGCCGTTGGACAGTGCGTGATTCGACGCGACGAATCGGGTCTTATCGCGCGATTTGATTCGAATTCGATGCATTCATTCATTCGTGGGTGGTCGTGGGCGGTCGTGGGCGCGCGCGATGCGTCGCGAACGCGGGTGGAGAGACGCGTCGATC
>MDTE01149419.1_pt1 | contig 12475 bp, 12 predicted proteins | sample 811231 | NCBI WGS metagenome assembly MDTE01 (sample SAMN05326651, study PRJNA326480) | marine metagenome | isolation source: seawater | place: Indian Ocean: Red Sea | collected 2010
AAGCAATCGGAACCCATGTACAAGTTTATCGAAGGTCTTACGATTCTTTACTCACTGCTTCAATTAAACCTTGGATGTATCCATTAGCGAAAGCCCGCCCTCGATGACCCCATTCTGTGTCTTGAAATGTATTTGGGACATGATCGTCAATAAAAAATCCATCAAAGTCGACTTCTTGGTAAATTTTCATGGCTTTATACATATCGACATAACCCGTGTTTACAAATTCCTCATGAAATGTAGGCACCTGGCCAGACACATTACGAAAGTGAACATAAAGAATTTTTCTGCGCTCACCAAAATAACGAATCATTTCGTAAATGTTGTCGCCCTTCATCTCAGAAAATGTTCCTTGGCAAAATTCGATAGCGTTACAGGGTGACTCAACAATACTTATCAATCGTTTGTAAGCTTCGAAGCTACGCAAAAGTTGAGGCACACCACCCAATTGCTCAACAGGAGGGTCACAAGGATGAATTCCTAACCTAATACCCTCTTCCTCAGCCACAGGAGTTATTATCTTTATCCAATATTCAAGATTTTCCCACATCTCCTCCTCACTGTAGATACGATCGTGAGTTAAAGGTGCTTTTTTTGACTCTTCATAATCAAAAGCAGTGGCAAGAGCCCCACACCTGATATGGCGTGGTTTTGTTCTCCAAACCATGGAGGGCATCCAATTATAGCCAAATATTGGTATACCAGCCCTCGCGATATTCCGAACCGTGTATATCATGTTCTCAATCTGTTCGTCTCTCCGCGGTCCACCCAACATGATGTGGTCATAGAAATGAGCAGGAACGTTTTCTATTGCTGCAAATTTAAGTCCAAACTGTTCCGCGCTGATCCGAAGTTTCACAAGATCAGTCAACTCCCAGCGCCCCCCCAAACTAGGAAAGGGAGCACCTCGGTTGAAATTCATGAGTATATCCGTAGCTCCGTACTGAGCCGCAAATCTAAAATACTCTGGAGTCGGTTGATTAAATTGCCCGAAACCTACTCTCATGTCCTATTCCTTACCGAATTTAGGCTCCCTCAAATCCCAGAGCCTTAGCAGCTCTCCTTAAATCATCTGACTTCAGAGCACCGAGTATGTCGGAAGTTGAAGCTCCCCCAGTGTGGTGTTCCACAAGTCTTTCGATTCTTTGAGGTTTCGTCCCTGTAACAGGTAATCCGAGTTCACGAAGTGCATGCGCCAAGTCGTCCGACCTACATTCGCCAAGAAGTTGTTCGATATTCATTTTTTTTGCCCCCAATGCCTAGAAGCCGAAGGTATTTCAACAAGAAAATATCCTCAGAAAATCTAGGGTTTCGTCCATTATACAGATAGAACAACATTGTTATGTCAACCGGAACTTATATAAACAAATCACACATATGGATTTACAAAAAAATAGTCCCGGACAAAACCAGCCTCATTTACATATAATGCGTGCATCAGGAGGAACACTATGGGGAAGATTAGGGCAACGATAATCGATTCAGAAACTGGAACTACAATAAATTCAAAAGCTCAAGTAATCGATTCATCTGGCAATTATGTCCATCCTAAAAATTCCCTCCAAAAAGTTGGCCCTGGACAGCCATTTTTCTATACAGATGGGACTTTTGAAGTAGATGTGAGTCGAGGTGATACAAGAATCACAGTTGAAAGAGGCACGGAATACACACCACAAACAATTTTCGTTGACTCGCCTCCCAAGAGCAGTAAATCGATTGAAATTCAGATCTCACGCTGGAACGACTTACAGGAAAAGGGCTGGCATCCAGGAAATACTCACATACATTACGATGAGAAGGAAAACAGACCCGACGAACGACTGCAACTAGACCCGCGGGTAGAGAATCTGAGAATGACTGCGGTCAGCGTGTTGAAGAGATGGGACCTTGATTATGCTACAAATAAGTACCCTATTGGATTCCTGAACGACTTCTCTTCCAATCATCACTATGTACAAAATGGGGAAGAAAGTCGTCATAACCAAAAACCGTGGGAAATAGGCTATGGACACATTATGCTTCTAGACATACGAAACATGGTTGATCCACTAAGTCGGGGATTACTTATCGACTCATTTGAACCTGATTATCCTCCACTTTCCTATGCTTGTGATGACGCACACAGGCAAGGTGGAACAGTTATTTGGTGCCATAATGGACAGGGTATGGAGGCGCCTGTGGCTGCGGCACTAGGCAAAATTGACGCCTTTAATTTATTTGACCCCTACTGGAACGACGCAGAATATGACATTTATTATCAAATGTTAAATGCGGGGATAAGACTTCCAGCCTCCACAGGATCAGATTGGTATATATGCTCGTCGAACCGAGTCTATTCTTGGACCGGAAGCAAATTTGATTATGCTGAATGGCTCGATTCATTCAAAAGAGGCCATACATTTATTACAAACGGTCCTTCGCTACAAATAAGTGTGGGTGACGGCCAACCAGGAGATGAAATCCAGATTAACAGTGGTGAAGTTATACCTGCTGAGGTTCAGTGGTCGTCACATTATCCCATCCAGAAAGTTGAAATAGTGAAAAACGGCAAGGTTGTTGGAAGGGACAAATATCCAAATGGATCAACTTCAGGCCTATTCAAAACCGACTTGGAATTAGAATGTGACAGTTGGATTGCAGCGAGATTATTTAGCTCCTTTCGGGACAGTTATTTACAGCCCCAATTCGCTCACACAAGCCCCATATACATAAAAACAGGTTTGACCTCTGATGTAAAAACGGATGCAAGCCTAAAGTTCGTAACTCAAATAGATGAATCTTTAGATTGGGTCCGCCGCAAAGGGCGTTTCTATAGCGATTCACAACGTCAAGAAATTGAAACCTTGTTTCTAGAGGCCCAAGATATATATAGAAAGCAAGCTCTAGAAACCAGCTGATAAAAAGTCATTTAACAATAAAATCGCTAGAGAATTAAACTAGGAGCAATCACCATGACCGTAAGAGTAGTGACAGATAGCACATCTGACTTATCCCCAGAACTTATATCGAAACACGGAATTGAGGTTGTCCCTTTAAATATCCATTTTGCAGATGACGTTTACAAAGATGGAAAGGAAATCACAGCAGATCAGTTCTTTGACAAATTAATTAACGGACCTATTCATCCAACAACATCTCAACCTTCAATAGGAGAATTTGTAGACGTATATAGAAAAATCGCTGATAAAGGTGACCAGATAGTGTCTATTCACATATCACAAATACTCAGTGGAACCTACAACTCTGCGTTTCAGGCATCAAAAACTGTTGAGGGCGAAATCAACGTGCACCTTATAGACAGTGAGCAAGTATCAATGTCACTTGGGTTGTCAGCAATAGCAGCAGCCCAAACGGCTAAACAGGGAGGGACTGTAGATGAGGTTATAGCAGCAGCTGAATCTGCAGCAAAAAGGTGTCGATTCGTAGCACTTTTCGACACATTGGAGTATCTGGCAAAAGGTGGACGTATTGGCAAAGCTCAGTCCTTACTTGGCGGGCTCTTGAAAATACGCCCTATCTTGACTGTAGAAAATGGTGAAATAGCCCCATTCAGCAAAGCGCGTTCTAGAAAATCTGGGTTATCTAAGCTTCAACAGGCCATTAGATCTTTTGGAGATATCGAGGAACTATACGTTATGTACAGCACCGAGACAGATGATGCGGAGACAGTGGCCAAAAGTTTAGGTGATTTACTACCAAGCGGAAAGTCGCCCATGGTTATGAGAGTCGGGCCTGTCATAGGAACACATGCGGGGCCAGACCTCATAGGAGTGGGTTGTTTAACTGCTGTCTAGGCTCGCAAGGAGAGATTTGCTGAATTCTGAAATTGTACATACGCTTACACGAGACGATGTAACTCTGGCTGGAGCTCTTTTTTTACCAAAGACGAAAACTTCCACCAATATCTCTGCACTACTTTTCTTTCATGGTGACGGAGGTAATTTCTATAACCCCTTATATATACGAATGGGGGAAATGTTATCTGAACACGGTATTACTTTTTTATCTGCCAACCGGCGTGGTCATGACACCATTTCCTCTACTGGCAACCCAGAAGTAAAAGGTGGATATGCTTTCGAATCAGTCTCCCATTCTCCATTAGATATAGGGGCTTGGATTAACTTTTTGAAGGCTAGAGGTCATCAGGACATAGCTATCGGAGGGCACAGTGGTGGAGCTGTAAGAGCCACATACACGCAATCAACTACGCCCTTCGAAAACGTAAAAGCATTAATCCCTGTTTCACCGGGGGAGTACTACCATGCAGGTATAGCTAAATTGCACGGTAAGAAGTTTGAAGAATCGTTCTCCCTCGCTGAGTTTCACATTGCCAACGAAAATCCCGAGCACCTAATGCAGCCAGGAATACCTTGGGGGTCAACATGGACTGCAACCTCATTTATCGATTGTTTTAATAGAGATGATCGGTACCAGGTGAGCCAACACGCTTTGGAGATTCAAATACCAACTAGGTTCATTTTCGGAGAGTTAGAAACAACTATAGGCGGCCCTGAAGAACTACCGGTCTGTGGCTTGGCACGTCAAACGATCGAAAAACACATAGGCGAAAATCATCCTCAACTATCCTTAAGTGTCATAGAGTCAGCGAACCACGGCTACGCTGGAAAAGAATTGAGTCTGTACGAAACCATTCACAGCTTCATAAAGAGCATTTAGATGGACCAATTATCAGTTTTTGCGCATGTAGTAAGATTCGGCTAAATGATCAATCAATTTATCCGAACGGTTTGTATCGCGGTGAGGTAAATATGAGTCTAAGAGGAAAGGCAGCTATTGTCGGAATTGGTGAAGTTCCAACAAGACGAGTTTACCCGGGTCGTTCCTTAATGGGCCTATGCGCTGAAGCAACGGCATTGGCGCTTAAAGACGCGGGATTAAAGAAAGAGGACATCGATGGTCTGGTAACCGATGGGGTTGCTGCCCCACCACAGACTGCTGAATACATTGGAATTAAGCCTCAATTTGCCACTGGCGTAGCAATGCAAGGTGCCAGTGGAGCAACCGCCACTATGGTAGCCGCAGCTGCAATAAATGGGGGTATATGCAACACCGTCCTAGTCGTGATGGGAAATTCCCGAGAAGAAGGTGAGCGTCAGGGAAGGATTGCCGGAAGAGGAGCACCTGGACCTAGTGTACGCTCCGAATGGGAAGAGCCATATGGAATGGCACCAGGCGCCAATACGGGTTATGGACTCATATACAGGCGCCATATGCATGAGTATGGCACGACAGAAGAACAAATGGCGAAAATGGCAGCCGATCAGAGATTTAACGCACATGGTAATCATAACGCCGTATTTAATGGCCAACCAGCTTCTAAAGAAGACGTCCTCAACTCTAGATATATCAACGAACCTTTAAAACTATTGGAATCAGTCATGCCATGTGATGGCGCTGCTGCTTTGATAATCACTTCTCCAGAGAGGGCTAAATCTATCTCTAAAAGACCTGCCTATATTTTAGGTGTGGGACTACAACAAGGAGAAGCAAACATCTGGCAACGTGAGAAATTCACGGAGACTCCAGCCGTGGACTCCGCCAAAAGAGCTCTTGCTATGGCAGGGTATCAACCAAGCGATATAGAGTTCGCAGAATTTTATGATTGATACACCATACTCGCGGCCGTGTGCCTCGAAGACGCCGGGCTCGTAGAAAAAGGTGAGATAGGACCTTTTTATGAATCTACTGATACAACATACAAGGGTGAATTTCCCATAAACACCGACGGTGGACAATTATCTGGTGGGCAACCAGGTCTAGCAGGAGGCTTTCGCCACGTTATCGAGGGAGCACGACAGGTAATGGAGAAGGCAGGAAGCAGACAAGTTCAGAAAGATGATTTGTGCTTGGTTAATGGTTGAGGTGGTACGGCGAGCGAAATGTGCTCGCTTGTCCTCGGGTCCGAGGAAACACTTTAACCGAACTGAAATGGTGTAGATGACTTTTTTATCATCTACACCTAAACACTAGGGCAGCTAAATGACAGATACAAGTTCAGCATACGACAGGCCACTTCCAGTCCCAGTACATGAAGATTTATCTAAACCTTTTTGGGAAGCCACAAAAAGGCACGAACTCATAATGCCCAAATGCAATTCATGTTCAAGTATCTTCTTTTATCCTAGAGAGGCTTGTCCAAAATGTACTTCTATGGATTTGGATTGGACAGAAGTCTCTGGCCAAGGACGTGTGTACAGCTATACACACGTCCGGCAGGCAGTTCATCCTTATTTCCAATCAGAGAACGGCCATATATACGCAATAATTGAACTTCTTGAAGGGCCAAAAATACCATCGAACATTCTGGAATGCGAACCTGAAGACATCTTTGTAGATATGAATGTTGTCGCAACTTTTGAGGACGTCAACGATGACTTTACTTTACTAAAATTCAAACCCAGACCTTAAATCAGCTGGTGTTGCACCTGGTTTTCAACCAACGATAACCTTTAACTTCTAAGTTAATAACTAACTTTCTTTATCCCTTTATATTCACACCTATCTTCTAAGGAGTCATCATATGACCCGTATATATGAAATATCTGACCAGCTGGTAGAAAAAATCGCCTCTATTCACCCTATCGCAGCAACATCTCTTGGTGTACCGGGATATGAAAAGGAGCTTGGAGATTTTTCGCCAGAAGGTATTTCTGAAAGCGCGAATCTTGCCCGAAACACACTGACTAAATTAAAAGATGTCCCTATTGAAGATGACGCCGATAGAAGAGCGAAAGAGGTGATGGAAGAGGATCTCAAGGCAGATGTAGATTCATATGAGAGAGGGGAACCTTTTCGAAAATTAAACATACTATCTTCACCATTACAGAATATAAGAATGGTGTTCGACTACATGCCACAGGAAAGTACGGAGGATTGGGAAAATATTGCCTCGCGACTTTCCAAAGTCCCAGATGCTTTGAATGGCTACAAAGAAACACTCCGCCATGGTATTAATGAGGATTTGGTGTCTACTAAAAGGCAAACAAGTGAATGCTCTAAGCAAGCTCTAACACATTCAGGCAGAACTCATTCAACTTCTTTTTTTACTGATCTTCTGGACTCCTTTAATCAGTCGAATATTTCGTCAGAGTCACTGGGGTCTGACATAAAAACTGGGGTGGAAAGCGCCATGACTGCTTTTGGTAACTTCAGCGAGTTTTTGGCCTCAGAATATATAAGCCACGCTTCTTCACAGGATGGAGTCGGAGAGGAAAGATATGCCATATCCTCAAATGAATACAACGGAATCACACTCGACCTACGAGAAACTTATGATTGGGGATGGGAACAACTCAGGTGGGTTGAATCTGAAATGCAAAATACGGCAGAGAAAATACTCCCTGGATCCAATATTGAATCTGCGAAAGCTCTTCTGGAATCTGACTTAAATAGATCCATCGATGGGGTAGACGAATTCCGAAGTTGGATGCAAGAACTTCAAGACAAAACTATCGAAGAGCTAAACGGAACGCACTTCGATATTCCTGACCCTGTTCGAAAAATTGAAGCTCTGATAGCTCCTCCTGGAGGAGCCCTTGCAATGTACTACACCCGTCCATCCGGAGATTTCAGTAGACCTGGCAGGACATGGTATCCAATCGGAGGAAAAACCCGATTTCCACTGTGGGGAGAAGTTTCTATTGCGTATCACGAAGGAGTCCCTGGACATCACTTCCAAATCGGCACATCAGTTTTTCTCGAAGAGACTTTGTCTAGATATCAAAGACAACTTGGAGGCACTTCTGGCTATGTAGAAGGATGGGCTCTCTACGCAGAAAGATTGATGGGAGAATTGGGTTATCTAGAAAATCCCGACTATTATCTAGGCATGCTTCGGGCACAGGCTCTAAGATCGGTTAGGGTAATTATAGACATTGGAATGCATCTGAGCTTGGATATCCCAATGGACTCAGATTTCTATCCTGGATCAACATGGACTCCAGAGCTAGGTTTGCAATTTATACAGAATCGAAGCCACTTCCCAAAAGATTTTGTTGCGAGTGAAATTGACAGATACCTTGGAATTCCTGGACAGGCCATCAGTTATAAAGTCGGAGAGCGAGCCTGGCTGCAGGCACGGGAAGAAGCTAAAGAAAGAGAAGGCTCTAATTTCAATCTAAAAGATTGGCACACTAAAGCTTTAAGCCTTGGTGGAATGGGACTAGCTCAGATGAAGAGAGAACTTTCAAACATCTAAACCTAATGCTCAATTTCTGGGAAGTTGCACAACTTGTGCCAACAATTGGGATAAATTAAAAATGGAGCGGAAGACGGGATTCGAACCCGCGACCTTCTCCTTGGCAAGGAGATGCTCTACCAGCTGAGCCACTTCCGCCCGTTCATTTCAACACAAACATGCTGGCTTACTTAGCCAACAGACCCATGGATGTGCCGAGGGCCAGAATCGAACTGGCGACACCAGCATTTTCAGTGCTGTGCTCTACCTACTGAGCTACCTCGGCTCATTTAATTTCTGAAGAATAAAGCGGAGTTACATGGTATGGCGGGGTATATTTAGTGTCAAGAAAACAAATCCCATAAAATACTTTGCTCCATAAACCACGAATTCCGTAATTTTGATTGCCTTGGGATAACAGATTGTCTCATAATCGTGAAGGTTCAAGCGGACCAAATACGACTTTCGCAACAAATTGACTATATGTAATAATTTTATTGTTTTCCAATAAGCAAGATAAGTCCGATTCCTTGCTCATAGTGTACAATTGTGTTCCTAAATCAGCGTGGAACCGTGATGTTCTGTGCGCCATCTGAGGTTTTTATAATTGGCAGATTATGACGTAGTTATCATTGGGGCCGGGCCGGGTGGTTATGTTGCAGCTATAAGAGCTGCTCAATTGGGTTTCAATACAGCCATTATCGAACGAGATACAGTGGGTGGCATATGCCTCAACTGGGGATGCATCCCCAGTAAGTCTCTCCTCCGAAATGCAGAAGTTTTGAATCTCATAAAAGATGCAGACGAATATGGCATATCGTTTGACAACTTCCACTATGACTACAGCAAAGCGATTGATAGAAGTCGGCAAGTGGTGGATAGGCTCACTACTGGCGTACAGTATCTGCTCAGAAAAAATAGCGTAGAACAAATAACCGGAGTAGCCTCTCTGATAGACCCAAAGACAATTTCAGTTGAGTCTCCCAATGGAGACTCTGAAACTGTCACTTCTGAAAACATTATCATCGCAACGGGAGCGCGGCAGAGAGATATCCCATCAATGCCTATTGATCACAGCGTTGTTATGAACAGCCGTGATGCTTTGGAGCTACGTGAGGTGCCTGAAAAGATCGTTGTCGTCGGTGGTGGTGCAACTGGTGTTGAATTCTCACACGTATATCAATCTTACGGATCTGAAGTAACAATTGTGGAACTGATGGATAGATTAGTTCCAAATGAAGACGAAGAGATTAGTGCCTCTCTGGAAAAATCATTCGATGACAATGGGGTTAAATGCCTTACAGGGGTTTCGGTAAATTCCATAACCGTATCAGGCACCAGCGCTAACGTGAACATAACTGCAGATGGATCGGAGACAAATTTGGAATGCGACAAAGTCCTAGTGGCGGTAGGGGTTCAGGGTAACTCCGACAATATAGGACTTGAAAACGTCGGCGTTACCACGGATAGGGGATTCATACCAGTTGGGGAAAATATGGAGACTAATGTCTCAGGAATATACGCTATTGGAGATGTTACTGGGAGAATGCTGTTGGCCCACGTGGCCTCAGCCCAAGCCATCGTTGCGGTTGAGTACATAGCTGGAATGAATCCAGAACAGCTCGATTATTCATTGATGCCGAGAGCAATATATTGCAAACCTCAAGTTGCTAGTTTTGGTCTAAGTGAAGCTCAAGCCCGTGATCAAGGGATTAATATAAAAGTTGGGAAATTTCCTTTTTCTGCGAGTGGCAAGGCTATTGCTCTGGGTGAAACAGATGGAATGGTGAAACTCATTGTCGACGAGGAAATTGGAGAAATTATAGGGGCCCATATGATCGGGGCAGAGGTGACAGAGCTTCTAGCTGAACTTTCTATAACAAAAATGCTTGAAGGAACTGCGACAGAGATAGGCCTTCTTGTGCATCCACACCCCACAATCTCAGAAATGTTAAAAGAGGCTGCCTTGGACACTATGGGAGAGGCCATTCATATTTAGCTATGACAACTACGACAACTATTGAAAGTGAACAAGCGTTGGATATGTATTCAACTATGCTTCTGATTCGCAGATTCGAAGAAGCAACTGAGCGCCTTTATCAGCGGGGTATGGTACGAGGTTTCCTACATACCTATATAGGGGAAGAGGCTATTGCAGTTGGTGCTATCCCTAACCTAAGGGAGGACGATTACATAATCGGACACTATCGTGACCATGGGCACGCTCTAGCCAGAGGCATTGATCCCAATTCAGCAATGGCGGAACTCTGTGGAAAATCCACAGGGACAAGTGGGGGCAAAGGCGGTTCGATGCACTTGTTCGATGCTGAAAAACACTTTATGGGAGGACATGCAATTGTTGGTGGTCAATTTCCCCTCGCGGTAGGTATGGCCTTAGCAATAAAAATGAAGCAAGAAACAGACAGTTTGGTTATGTGTTTTTTTGGAGACGGGGCTGTTCAAGAAGGGGAATTCCATGAAGCAATGAACCTTGCATCTCTATGGAAGCTCCCAATTATCTTCATGTTGGAAAACAATCTCTATGGTATGGGAACAGGAGTAAATAAATCTAACGCAGGAGGCGAAAATATATTCACTGCTGCTGAGGCATACAATATCCCTGCAACCCAAACAGATGGAATGGATATCCTGCAGGTAAGAGAAACCGTGTTAGCAGGAATAAAAAAAGTCCGCGAAGGTGATGGGCCGGTCTTTATAGAATCAATGGCCTACAGATATCACGGTCACTCTATGGCAGATCCAACAAATTACAGGGACAATACAGAAGTTGAGAAACAAAGAAGCCGGGATCCGATCGATAGCTTTAAAGCTTTTTGTCTCGAGGAAGGCTTACTTACAGATGACGATATTTCCCGCATCGACGAAGAGATAGACTCCAAAATCCAAGAGGCTGTCGAATTCGCCGAGCAAAGTCCAGAGCCGTCCCTTGACTCACTTTATACCAACATATATGCCGCTCCGGAGGCACAATAAACTATGACGGAGATGATTCTTAGGGATGCAGTGGCTAAAGCTCTTAGAGAAGCTTTAGATACTGACGATCGCACTTTTCTCATGGGAGAGGACATTGGCGCATATGGAGGACCATACGCTGTTACTCGAGGCTTCTTAGAAGACTATGGAGAGGATCGAATAAGAGATACTCCAATAGCAGAGGCAGTGTTTGTAGGAGCTGGCGCCGGAGCCGCGATGATTGGTATGAGACCAATAGTAGAAGTCATGACCATTAATTTCTCGCTCGTAGCAATCGATCAAATTGTCAACCACGCAGCCAAACTTTCTTATATGTCAGACGGTCAGTTAAGTGTCCCATTGATCATAAGAACAGTGACAGGAGGGGGCGGTCAATTAGCCGCCACACACTCCCAGAGCTTTGAGAACTGGTATGCGTCTGTTCCTGGTTTACGTGTAGTTGTACCAGCCACTCCACAAGATGCGCTGGGATTGTTCCGTACATGCCGAAAGGACAACAACCCAATCATATTTGCCGAGCATTCCTTACTATATAGGGTAAGGGGAGAAGTACCAGACGAATACTATGAAATACCCCTAGGTAAAGCCCGTATAGCCAGACCTGGCGACGACGTAACAATAGTGTCGTATTCAGGAATGGTACGTGTGGCAGAAGAAGCTGCCGAAAAATTAGATGACCTCGAGATTTCCGCTGAAGTTATAGACCTGCGGACTTTGTCTCCACTAGATTTAGACACAATCGTGGAGTCCGTTAAAAAAACGAATCGGGCAGTGGTCGTGGAAGAAACATGGAAAACAGGCGGATTCTCTGGAACTATAGCCAGTAACATTCAAGAGGTTGCCTTTGACGAACTAGATGGTCCTGTTTTGAGAATTAACGGACCAGACGTACCCGCGCCGTATGCGAGAAACATTGAACAGGCAATGATACCTAGTGCAGACTGGATAGTTGAATCGGTTACTTACAATTTTGGACTTTAGTTACCACTTAAGTCACTTAACAGAATTAGGCTGGAGACGTTAATACGATGGCTACTGAACTTAAAATGCCACAAATGGGCTATGACATGGAAGAAGGCACCGTCGTACGCTGGTTGAAGGAAGAAGGTTCAACAGTAGTTCGAAACGAACCTGTCGCAGAAATTGAGACTGACAAAGCTGTGGTGGAATTCGAGTCAGAGGCTGAAGGAATCCTGCTCCGAATTGTTGCCAACGAGGGGTCGATAGTACCAGTTGGAGAGACGATAGCGCTGGTAGGATTGGAGGGAGAGGAAGCGGGTCATG
>MDTE01125953.1_pt1 | contig 12474 bp, 8 predicted proteins | sample 811231 | NCBI WGS metagenome assembly MDTE01 (sample SAMN05326651, study PRJNA326480) | marine metagenome | isolation source: seawater | place: Indian Ocean: Red Sea | collected 2010
CGATGCGGCCTTGTTTCGGTTGTACGAAGGAAATTCTCCAGGCTAGTATTAATGCAGTCTACTATCTCCACGACTGGGTCTATCCCGATCATACCAAACAGACGAGCTACAGCGATTTACAGTCCTTTGTGCCCGGGGGGGTCAATAAGGTCGTGATCGATGACCCAGATGCAGCTTGGGCTGTTTCGTCGTTGCGTGAGGGAACCTAAACGATTTAGATCGCGTTTCGTTTTACTACTTGGACAAGCCAGCTACTTTTTTTACTATTTATCCCTAATATGCAGGGAAAATCCATTTATGCGCGGTGTTTTCGTCTTTGGTTTGGGTCTCTTTGCGTTGAGTAGCGTATTTGGGGAACCGGTTGCGGTTTTGTCTGTTGCCGAGAGACCAGAGATTGATGGGATCTTAACCGAGTGGGGGGCACCCGAGCGGATCTCTATTGTCCCTGGTGGAGACCGCGTCGGTGTTCGCGGAGCCTTTAACGGCGAAACGGATCACGAGGCCGATATCTATCTGATGTGGGATGCCGACCATATATACATAGCGGTAGTAGTCATCGATGATATTGCAGATATCGGCCGCATCGCTCCTGGTAAGAATGTGTGGCGCGGACCTTCTGGCGAGCGCAAAGACATCATGTTTTACTACGATCATCTGAAGATTTTTCTGCGCGGTCCGGATAGGCCGCTGGGGCATAGTGTCTGGCTGAGTCCGGCTGCTGGTTCGCCCTATCTATGGGGAGGCATGCAGCGCGGCAAAAATTTGGAACAGATACCCATCGAAGCCGGTGGCGCTATGCGAGATAGTCTCTATACGTTTGAGGTGGCTATTCCCTGGATCTGGTTGGATTTCTATCCCCAGCCCGATATGGTCCTCGACGCTCTTTTCTTGTTGCCGGATTCCGATCTTCCAGGACAGGAAGTCCGCAAAAAGGTGGATCAAAGCAATAAGTGGATCTGGTGGAAAGGGAGAGTGCAACTCAAGGGGCGGCCGCCGGGTTTGCGGGAACCGAAGAAGACGGAGGTTATCGAAGAGATCGCACGACAGTCTCGCGAGATTGTCGTGCCGAAAGTCGAGGTTGCTCCCGAGCCCGAACCTGAGAAATCCGATCCGGTAGAAGAGCGAGTTCTTGCCGGGCGGACGAGTCCGGATACTCTCAGTGCAGCAGTGGATGAGGGCGTCGACACAGAGGGTGAAGTTGCTGCACCAAGCGTATCGGTAACCGCGCTCAGAGCCCGGCTAAACAGGCACCTGTTGGCTCGAGAGGCTCGCGTAGAAGTGGCGCCGGCCTGGATTCGCGAACTCAACGACGATCGGGGAGTCTCCGGCGCTCAGGTCGACTCGCTCTATCACCGATTGGCACAAGCACTTCAACGCTTGACCGATTCTAGGATTAATACGCGTACTGACGGTTTGGTCATAGATCTTGCCGAATACGCTGGGACCTGGCGGGCCCAGGCCCAATATTTTTTACAAAAATTGCTCGAGAAGATCCTGGCCGATATCCAGGACGAAGAGGGGTCACTACCGCTTGAGATCGCTCGGGCGGCTGCAGAGGTCGATGTGGATGGTGCTAAGGCTCTGAAATTGGTGCGGACCCTATGTCGCCAGACACTGGAAGTGTATTTAGAAGGAAAGGTCGCTCTCTCCGAGACCTTGATCGACAAGGCGCGGCGACGAGCTGGTCTCTCCAAAGACGAGGCGCAGTCTTTGCTCGTGGCGCTAGTGCGCGAAAAGAATTAAGTCTTTGTACTCAGCGCTGGAATCCGAACAGGTCATGGGGAGATCCTCAATGCGGAGACATCAATGGCATTTCACACCCACCCTTTATCCGTGAAGAACCGATGATAAATATCCACCAGGCCCTGTATAGCACAGGGCATTCAGAGTAATATCCTATGCCGGTAATTACAATCGAATATTTGCATCAGGTCGGCACGTCGATTTTCAGCGCTGCCGGTGCGTCGGAGGAGGCGGCAGGGGTGGTTGCGGGCCTGCTGGTCGATGCCAATGTAGTAGGGCACGATTCCCACGGCGTCATTCGTATTCCCCAATATATCAGTACGGTAGAGCAGGGAGAAATTGTACCCGATGCTCCGATTGAAGTCATGCGTGAGACCGCAGTATCTGCGGTTTTAGATGGCCATTGGGGTTTTGGACAGGTCGTCGTCAACCAGGCGGTCGAATGGGGGTTGGAGCGGGCCGGTCGCTATGGAGTTGCGGCAGTGACCGTAAAGAATGCCAATCACATTGGTCGTTTGGGCAGTTATATGGAACGGATTGCCGGTTCAGGGATGATCGGTTTGCTCTGTGTCAATTCGCACGGCGGCGGCGCAAGCGTGGCACCCTGGGGGGGACAGAAAGGTCGCTTGAGCACCAATCCTCTGGCAGCGGGATTGCCAAATGGCGACGGTGGAGCTTTGATCCTGGATATGACTACCAGCGTAGTGGCCGAGGGCAAAGTGCGGGTCAAGCGCAACCGGGGTGAAGAACTGCCCGAGGGGTGGATTATCGATGCTGCTGGACGGCCATCGACCCACTCGGGAGATTTTTACGACGAGCCGCGCGGGAGTCTCTTGCCTTTCGGAGGATCTATGGGCCATAAGGGATATGGCTTGGGAGTGGTAGTGGATATTCTGGCCGGGGCATTGAGTGGGGCCGGAACGACACGGGGTAGGAAGCAGCGAATTGGCAACGGCTGCTTTCTGCTGGTGATCAATCTCGAACGATTTCAGCCCCAGGCTGAATATGGGGACCAGGTCAAAAATTATATCGCCTATCTTAAGGCCTCGCCTAAGGCCGAGGGCTTTAGCGATATTCTGATGCCTGGCGAATTAGAGGAACGCGAGCGGGAAAAACGGCGCGATGGCATTTTTGTCGAAGAGGAGACCTGGGGCCAGATCCTAGATTGTGGTCGTGGGGTTGGAGCAATCTTACCAGAATCGATACCGTGAGTGCAGAATCTATGCGCTTATCGCTTGGGGTTGATACTGGGCGATAGAACTCGCGGCATCGATGGCTGGCTCTTTGCTTGATCTCTGTATGGAGAGGGTCGATGTATGACGAGTCCTTCCCGGGTATGACCGCTCCAAATCGCTTTATTCACAGCAGATCTCGATCTTTAAATTTTATTTTAAACTGGAAGGATTCTTGATGAAAGCATCGGATCTCTTTGTCGAAGCATTGGAACACGAGGGTGTTGAATTTCTCTTTGGAATCCCCGGAGAGGAAAACCTCGATCTACTCGAATCGTTGCGCTCCTCGCAGAAGATTAAGCTGATTCTCAATCGCCATGAACAAGCAGCTGGTTTTATGGCTGCTACCTATGGCCGTCTAACAGGCAAAACAGGCGTCTGTATGTCGACGCTGGGACCGGGGGCGACCAATTTTGTCACCGCAGCCGCTTACGCTCAACTCGGTGCGATGCCGATGCTGATGATCACCGGTCAGAAGCCGATCAAATCGAGTAAGCAGGGCCAGTTTCAAATTGTCGATATTGTCGAAATGATGCGTCCCCTGACTAAGTACACACACCAAATTGTCAGCGGGGAGAGCATAACGGCCCAGATTCGCGAGGCTTTTCGCGTCGCCGAAGAGGAACGGCCGGGGGCGGTGCACCTCGAACTCCCCGAAGATATTGCCCGTGAAGAGACCGCCAAACGTCTCTTTCCCAGATCCGGGGTCCGCCGTCCGATCCCCGAAGAAAAGGCGATTGCGAGGGCTGCGTCGATGATCGAAGCGGCTCGGAGTCCTTTGCTTCTCATTGGCGCGGCGGCTAATCGCAAGCGCACGTCTAAGATGCTCTTGAACTTTATCCGCGATACCGGCATTCCCTTTTTTACCACCCAGATGGGCAAGGGTGTTGTCGATGAACGCCATCCGCTTTTCCTGGGCAATGCTGCGCTCTCAGCCAACGACCCATTGCACTGCGCGATCTCACGGGCCGATCTGATTATCAATGTCGGCCACGATGTAGTAGAGAAGCCGCCGTTCTTTATGGATGGCGATGATCTGGAAGTCATCCATATCAATTTTTCTTCGGCAGCGGTAGATCCGGTTTATTATCCACAATTGGAGATTGTCGGCGATATCGGCAATAGCATATGGCAATTATTGCTGCGGATCGATAGACAGAGAAATTGGGACTTTAGTTATTTTGAAAAAGTTAAAGAATGGCTTGATCAGATCCGCGATTCCGGGGTTGACGATCCAGGTTTTCCAGTCGGGCCGCAACGGCTGGTCGCCGATGTGCGCCGGGCGATGCCCGACGATGGGATTATCTGCCTCGATAACGGGGTTTACAAGATCTGGTTTGCACTCAACTACCGAGCTCATGCGCCGAATACGGTCTTGTTGGACAACGCACTGGCGACGATGGGAGCCGGGTTGCCCTCGGCAATGGCTGCGCGTCTCGTCGAGCCCGAAAAAAAGGTTATGGCGATCTGCGGTGACGGCGGCTTCATGATGAACTCGCAGGAGTTGGAAACGGCCGTGCGTTTGGGTATGGATCTGGTGGTACTCGTGCTCAGGGATGATGGCTACGGCATGATCAAGTGGAAGCAGGCCGATATGGGTTTTGAAACCTGGGGATTGGATTACGGCAATCCAGACTTCGTAAAATACGCTGAAAGCTACGGAGCCCACGGGCACCGGATTGAGTCGACAGCGGAATTGCTCCCGATGCTCAATGCCTGCTTGGATGCCCGAGGAGTGCATTTGATCGAGGTGCCGGTCGATTACTCGGGCAATCATCACCTTCTGGAAAAAGAACTGGTTTGTCCAGAATGAAGGCCCACTCCGGATGGTCTATATATTTGTCCGATGGTGTTTTTGATTCAGCCGATGTGGTATCCTTAGAGGAGTTTATTTAGGTGGGTGTCGTTGAGGGGTTGGTGCAGGTCGCCGGCAACTCCGCACTCGATGTATTGGTACGCGATATAGAGGCGCTGGATGTCGCTGCGCAGGATGCCTGGGGGGCAAATGTCCAACTCCTATCGCAGCCAATTAGTGCGGTTCTGGGTGGGTGTGGTGCTGCGCCGGCCTATGTACTGGGTCGGTTGGGGATGAGAGTGGTACTCAATACCAATCTCGGAAGCGATATCTGGGGCCAGATGCTCATCCGCTGGCTTGAGGAGGTTGGGGTTGAAGTCCTGCCTTCCCGAGAGGAGGCGAGTGCGGTACACGTTATTGCGCTGGATCCAAATGGTCGTCGTCGCTCCTTTTACTATACCGGGTCGAGGGTGGATTGGGAGCGAACTTTGGCGAGTGAGACTCCGGAGTGGTTTTTTGCTTCGGGTTACGGAAAGGTCCAGGCCCGAGACCTTGAGGATTTACATCGAATCTGCACTGAGTTGCGTTGCCGCGGTACCCGGATATTTTTTGATCCGAGTCCCTGGTTCGTAGGCCGAGTCGGGGTGGAGGCGATGCATGCATTCTGGGCAGAGGTCGACTGCCTCTCAGCGACAGAGGAGGAACTGGCCGAGTGGGAAACGGGTGGGAATTATCAGGTTTGGGCTGAAGGGGTGCTGGCAAAGGGGGTGGATAAGGTGGTGGTAAAACGCGGTGCGAAAGGCGCGTTCTTCGCTCAGCGCAATGGTCGGTGCGGGCAGGTGGCAGTCGAACCGGTCGCGGGGGCGAATACCGTGGGGGCGGGAGACAGCTTCAATGGTCGGTTGGTTTACGGTCTGGTTCGAGGGGAAGAATTGAATGTGGCAGTGGAGGCTGCTGCCCGTCTGGCTACCCGAGTTGTTCGCCGTGGGCGTGGAGTTTTGGGATTGGATACGTGAAAGCGCCTTGGTGCGAGTTTAGTGCGCTCGGATTTTCCTTTGCCGATTTCAATGAAAATCACAAAGCTACAGATAGGATTCTATGAGCGATCGACCTAATATTCTCGTTGTGATGACTGACCAACAGCGCGCGACAGCGAGCCATTTGTACGGGAATTCCTTCTGTCATACCCCTGCGATGCAGCGCCTGGCCGAGGAGGGTGTACTCTTTGAAAATGCGATTACACCGCATCCGCTCTGCGTGCCGGCACGGATTTCGTTTTGGACTTCGCAATTTTCCCATTCGCACGGAGGGCGGCGCAATCAGACCTTGATGCCGGCCGGGGCCGAGCACGTCTGGCGGATTTGGAAAGAGGCTGGTTATACCACCGGTCTGATCGGCAAGAATCACTGTTTTCAAACGGAAGAGGACCAGGCACTTTTCGACGTGTGGAATACCTTTACTCACGGAGGAGGTTCCGAGGGGGCGCAGACTCGGGGTATGGACTGGTTCCGCCCCGCAGAGGGGCGGCAGAAAGTTGCCGAGGCGTTTCGGAATCTCGACCATCAGAATCCCCGTTTCAGCTATGGGACCTCCGATTTGCCGCTGGAGGATCACTCCACGGGGCTCATTGCCGGGCAGACCACGCGATTCATCGAAAAGCATAAAGACGAGCCCTTTGCGCTCTGGGTTTCTTTTTCCGACCCGCACGAACCCTGGCTTTGCCCCGCTGAGTACGCAGCGCTTTTCCCCCCCGAAAAGATCGAGTTGCCGCCCTGGCGCGATGGAGAATTCGACGATCCGTGTGCCCCTGAGCGCAACCGCGCGCTCTATCAGATGCTGGGTGTTCGCGATGACCCGCTCGAAGAGGTCTACGGAGTGATGGCCTCTTATTTCGGCATGGTGCGTTTCATCGACGATGCGTTGGGACAAATTCTCGACAAAGTGGCTGATTTGGGGTTGCGGGAAAATACGATTGTAGTCTTTTGTTCGGATCACGGCGACTTTATGGGAGAGCATGCGATGCAGTGCAAGGGAGGGGTCTTCTATGACAGTCTGACCCGGGTACCCTTGATCCTCTCCTGGCCTGGACAAGTCGCGGCCGGAGTTGTAGACGGAAGCATGGCCAATTTGATTGATGTTGTGCCGACGCTCCTGTCATTACAGGGGCTGACACCACCGCGTGCGATGCAGGGGATGCCATTGCCCACGGTGACCGAGACCGCACCTAGGGATGCAACCTTTTCCGAGTACGGCAGCGGGGGGCCGCTCTTTACGCTGGCGGATTTAGAAAAACAGCCAAAGCCATGGGGGCGCAAAACTCTGATCGATACACTGCAGTGGCGCGAGGCGGCTGGGCGTTGCAAGATGGTGCGAACTCCCGAATGGAAATACGTGCACGACTCGATGGGAGATCGCGACGAACTCTACGATCTGCTCAACGATCCGCATGAATCGAAGAATGTAGTGGAAGAGGAGCAATGTAGCGGTGTACTGGCGGAATTGCGCTTGCGTCTGGCCGATTGGAGCATCGACACCGAGGACTCGCCACCGGTGCCCCTACCCGATCCCGAGCAGTATCAACTGAATTGAAAGAGAGTCGGATTTGGCCGGCCATATGGATTTTGTAACCGGCAGTCGGCTGGCCGTAATTTAGTTATATAAAAGGAGTTAGTTCTGAGCAATTTTTACGAACGTTCGACAATCGTCCACGAACACTTGCGTGGTAAAATTGGGGTGTTTAATAAAATTCCAATCGAGTCGCAGGACGACCTCTCGATTGCCTATACTCCCGGTGTAGCTGGCCCTTGTATGAAGATTGCTGCAGATGGAGCGCTGGCCCGTGAGTTGACAATCAAGCGCAATGCGGTGGCGGTGGTCACCGACGGCTCAGCGGTACTGGGGCTGGGCAATATCGGCCCACTGGCGGCGCTACCGGTGATGGAGGGTAAAGCACTGCTTTTTAAGGAATACGCCAACATCGATGCTTGGCCGATCTGTCTCGATACTCAAAATTCCGACGAGATCATCGAGACTGTACGGCGGATCGCACCGGTCTTCGGGGGAATAAACCTCGAGGATATCGCCGCACCGCGCTGTTTTGAAGTCGAGGACCGCCTGCAGGATCTGGGAATTCCGGTATTCCACGACGACCAGCACGGCACGGCGGTCGTTCTCCTGGCCGCTTTGCTCAATGCGTGTCGAGTCATCGGTCGCGATCCGTCAGAATTGCGGGTGGTAATAAGTGGTGCTGGGGCGGCGGGCACTGCGATCGCCCAACTCTTGCGCTGCGTCAACTTCGACCAGAGCACTTGTGTGCCGGTCGAGGACGTGGTCGTATGCGATTCGCAGGGGGCAATCCACAAGAACCGCGAGGGGATTTCACCGGAAAAAGAAGCCTTGCTCAGCTATACCAACCGCCACGATCGCTCGGGCACGGTGCACGAAGTTCTTGAGGATGCTGATGTTTTTATCGGAGTCAGCAAAGGTGGATTGCTCGAAAGCGATGATATAAAGCGGATGGCGCCAAAGCCGATCATTCTGGCGATGGCCAACCCAGAACCCGAGATCATGCCCGATATAGCACGTGCGGCCGGGGCGGCGATCGTCGGTACCGGCCGCAGCGATTTTCCCAATCAGGTCAATAATGTTCTGGCTTTTCCCGGTATTTTTCGCGGTGCGCTCGACGCTGGAGCTACGGCTATCGACGGCACGATGAAGCTGGCGGCAGCGCATGCTCTGGCCGATGCTGTTGCGACTCCGGTTCCAGAACAGATTCTGCCCCAGCCGATGGATCGCACGGTCGCGCCGCTGATTGCCGAGGCCGTGCGTCGTGCTGCTATTGGGATGCCGTAATAGCCCTTGACATAATTCCCGATCTGCCGGTACTTTGTACTAATGGAACTGCACTGAATTCGGGGACCGTTTTAGAAGGACTCTCTCCCTCCGGTTGAATTTGCACGCTAGTTCGTAATGAGTCGGATAGAGAAGAAATGCTCGCTCTTCGCCGACTCGACTGCCACGGTGCCTACGTGTCCCGGATAGGTTGACGGCTTCAGGATACGTGCGAATTTTCTCCCCGCTGTCGACCAAGCGACAGGGGGGTTTTTCATGCTAAGGAGCGCATCATGTTGATCAAAGTGCCCGAGGGGCAAGACATTGAGTACGCCGGCGAAGGCACGCTCAAAGAGATCCTCGTCGAAGAAAACAAGGATCTATTGAAACAATATATTGCCGCCCGCTCTGGCGACGATCACGTGGATTTTCACACCCAGCTCAGCGCGGAAGCAGAGGTCGAACTCATTGCTTGGGATTCGGATGAGGCCGCTTGGATCTATCGCCATAGTATGTCGCATGTTTTAGCACAGGCGGTGCTGCGCCTTTTTCCACAGACGCAGTTGGCAATCGGTCCGGCGATTGATGATGGATTTTATTACGACTTTGACGTAGCCGAACCCTTTACGCCCGAGGATTTGAAGAGTATTGAGCGGGAGATGAAGCGGATCATCAAGCAGAACCACAAGTTTGAGCGTATCGATGTATCGCGCGAGGAAGCGGCGGATCGCGTTGCGGATGCGGTCTACAAAAAAGAAATTCTCGATGATTTGTCGGGTGAAGAGAGACTCTCCTTTTACCAGGATGGCGAGTTTGTTGATCTGTGTCGGGGGCCGCATATGCTGGGTACCGGGCAGGTCAAACACTTTAAACTTTTGAGCGTGGCCGGGGCCTACTGGCGCGGCGATGAGAGTCGCAAGATGTTGCAGCGGATCTACGGTACCGCCTTTGCTACTCGCGAGGCATTGGACGAGCACCTGCAAATGCTCGAGGAAGCTCGGAAGCGGGATCATCGCAATGTGGGTAGGGAACTCGAGTTGTTCACCTTTGATGATGAAGTTGGCCCGGGACTGCCGCTGTGGTTGCCCAATGGTGCAGTGCTGATTGATGAATTGGAAAAATTGGCCAAGGAGACCGAGTATCGGGCTGGTTATCAGCAGGTGCGCACACCTCATATTTGTAAGGAGTCGATGTATCTGCGCAGTGGGCATTTGCCCTACTATGCGGAGTCGATGTACCCTCCGATGGAAATGGAGGGGGTCAAGTATTATCTCAAGCCGATGAATTGTCCGCACCACCACAAAATATATGATGCCGCTCCGCGTTCGTACCGGGATCTGCCCATTCGCCTGGCCGAGTACGGTACCTGTTATCGCTATGAGCAGTCGGGCGAACTCTTCGGACTGATGCGGGTACGTTCGCTGCAGATGAACGATGCACATATCTACTGTACGCTCGACCAGTTCGAAGAAGAGTTCTTAGCCGTCTGTCATATGTATTTGCACTACTTCGAGCTTTTCGGCCTGGAGAACTACCTGATGCGTTTCAGCACTCACTCGCCGGAGGGGTTGGGCAAGAAGTATGTCGACGATCCTGAAAAGTGGGCTCGTACCGAAGATATGGTGCGCAGGGCGATGGAAAAGGGAGGAATCAACTACGAAGAAGTAGCCGACGAAGCGGCCTTCTACGGCCCGAAGATCGATGTAGAAGTATGGAGCGCGATCGGGCGACAATTCAGTATTGCTACTAATCAGGTCGACTTTGCGGTTCCCGGCAATATCGGCCTGGTTTATACCAATGCCGAGGGCGAGGAGGAAACGCCGATCTGCATTCACCGGGCACCGCTGGGTACGCATGAGCGCACCATTGGTTTTCTGATTGAGCACTACGCCGGGGCTTTCCCGGTGTGGCTGGCTCCGGTCCAGGCTGTGGTTTTGCCGATTGCCGAGCGCCATGCCGAGTACGGAGCCCAGGTGCACAAGCAGCTTTTCGATGCCGGAATTCGCACCGAACTCAATGCGGCGAACGAGACGCTCAACAAGCGGATCCGCCAGGCGCAGACCCGCAAAGTGCCCTATATGCTGATTGCCGGCGACCGCGAGGTTGAGGATGGACAGGTCTCGGTTCGCTTGCGCTCTGGAGAGAATCTCGATCCGCTGCCGATAGCGGATGCGGTCGCGATGATTGAAGAGAAGATTGCGGCCAAAGCTGAAATATAAGACATAGACGCGCTGGGAATCTGCGCGGGAAGACTTTATCCTGAATTCCAATGGCATTTTTCCGTCGCACTCGCTATATCGCCGACATCTTCTGGCAGTTTCGCTACTACTTGCTCTGTACCGGACTGGCGCTTGCCTTCTGGGATACGAGCTTGATCAAGCCGTTTAGATTTTTTGTAGTCCTGGTCCATGAGATCAATCACGCTACAGCGGCGATTCTGACCGGGGGGGAGGTCGTAGAGATTCGCACCCATTGGGACGAGTCGGGACATACGCTGGCTCAGGGGGGGATCTATCCGATCATCAGTGCGGCGGGGTACGTGGGATCGGCTTTGTTGGGAGCCTTGCTGATTTACACCGGTCTTTATCCGCAACTGCAGCGCTTCGTATTGCTGGGCATCGGCGCTGTCTGCATGGGGATGACAATGCTCTATACCCCTCTGGGGGGACTCGATTTTGGCTTGGGGATTGGCGGAGGGTTGGGCCTTTGTGCAATGGCGATCAAGTCGCAGCGGATGGCACGGATTGGCTCGGTGTGGATGGGTGTTATGCTCAGTCTTTATAGCCTGCACGATTTTCGCACTGATCTATGGTCCCAAACAGAGCTGACCGACGCCGGGCTTTTGTCGGACTATTGGGGATTGGATCCGATGCAGACTCCATATTTGGCGTACTTGATCGCTCTGAGCTGGGTATTGCTCTCGCTGGCGTGTATGTACAGGGCGATGCGGGCTCTGGTCCGTAAAAAGAAGGCTTGAGCATCGAGGGATGTACTTGGTGGTGAACCCTCCACCGCGGCAAACAATTTTCGATTACGGCGTCAGCCGAGAGGAGAATGCGGACCTATGAGAATGAGCCGTCTTTTCAGTCAGACTTTGCGAGATCTGAGTGCCGATGCGGAGGTAGCCAGTCACCAGCTTTTATTACGGGCGGGATTTATGCGTCAATTGGCCAGCGGCATCTTCAGCTATTTGCCGTTGGGACATCGGGCACTGCGCAAGGTCGAAGAGATCATCCGCCGGGAGATGGACGCGATCGGAGGACAGGAGATTACGATGCCGGTAGTGCATCCGGCCGAAATCTGGCAGCAGACGGGTCGATGGTATGAAGTCGGTTCGGAGATGAGCCGCTTTCAGGACAAAAACGACCGCGATATGGTTCTGGCGATGACCCATGAGGAAGTGGTTGCCGACCTGGTCAGTCGTGAGATCAAATCCTACAAACAGCTTCCCCAGTTGGTCTACCAGATCCAGACCAAATGGCGGGACGATCCCCGACCTCGCTCGGGGCTGATTCGGGTCCGTGAATTCACTATGAAAGATTCGTATAGCCTCGATGCCGACTGGGAGGGATTGGAAAAACAGTACCAGGCGCATTATCAGAGCTACTTCAATATTTTCAATCGCTGCGGCCTCGATGTGATCGCGGTTAGTTCCGATACTGGGATGATGGGGGGGGATCTGGCACACGAGTATATGTATTTGACACCGATCGGTGAGGATACGCTGCTCTTGTGCGATGGTTGCGGGTATGCGGCCAACCGCCAGATCGCCACTTTTGCTAAGACGGCCAATCCCGATGAGGATCCCGCTGCTCAGGAAAAGATCGCTACGCCCGATACCCAGACCATTGAAGATTTGGCTGAGTTGTTGGA
>MDTE01131179.1_pt1 | contig 12474 bp, 10 predicted proteins | sample 811231 | NCBI WGS metagenome assembly MDTE01 (sample SAMN05326651, study PRJNA326480) | marine metagenome | isolation source: seawater | place: Indian Ocean: Red Sea | collected 2010
CTAATGAGGAAGAATTGTACTGCAGCACCAAACACAGCGGAGAAAGCCAACCCGACCACGATTGCTAGCCAGAACGGCCAACCGAGTTCTTCCCCATCCGCTAACCACCAGCACATATAGGCTGCCATAAGTCCCATTTCGGCTTGAGCGAAATTAGGGACGTCAGTCGATTTCATGACGACAACAATGGCAAGACCTATTAACGCGTAGTATGAGCCAGCTTCTGCGCCAGCAACTATCTGTTGTAGTAGGTCACTCATTTTCCGGTTCCGCTTCTGTTATTGAAGGACTGATCTTAAAATTAATCTTTTTATTAATTACGTACTTGTTAGCTCCAGCGAAGTGTGGGACCAGTTTGACTGGCCCCACACTTGCTAGAAATATTTTTTAGCTTGCTGGTTGCTCGAAAGGTTTAACCTGAGTCCAAGATCCATCAGCGGAGCTATAGATAGCTACGCCCGCACCTGATGCACATTGGTGTCCGCCTGGTAGCGGTCCACAAGCAATTGGTGGGATTGAAGGAACAAGAATTGGGTCATCGACCAGAGTTTCAGCTACAGCGTGGAAATTCTCATAGGTGTAATTTCCGTCAAGCCTATCCCAGAGTTCAAAGAACGCTTGGATGATTGAGTATGTCTGAAGGCTGAAGTTAGGAGCTCCGTCTTTACCAGGTCCATCGTAAGCTTCCCAGGCTGCTCGCCAGTTGTTTACGAATTCACTATCTGTATCAGGTAGAGCCACCTGTAGCGCTCCTAGGTAGCCATCAGCTGCCTCTGGAGTCGCCAAGCTCACGGTATTAGTTCCACCAGCGCCAGCTGAACCAGCGTCTGAACAGACCATTGGGTTGTATCCAGCTTCATGGAAGCCATCAAGCACCAGTCCGTTCTGAGCGTTGTCAAGCGCAGTTAGTACTGCATCGGCGTTGGATTCAATTACTGCGAGAACCGCTGGTGCCACAACATCTGAGAGCACTTCGATTTCTTCTTCAGCTACAATTTCATATCCGTGTACTGCTTCTTGAGCGGCTGCCGCAGCTAACGCTTCGACACCCATTTCATTGTCTTGACCAATTACGGCAATTGTCTGAGCACCTTGTGAAACAAAGTAGTCAATACAAATCTTGCCCTGTTCGGTTCGTGTTGGGTTAGTTAGGTATACCTCTTTAATATCCTGATTAGCTGGTGAGATAGGTCCCCATAGCGGAGTGCCTGCCCCTTCAATTGCAGGATATGTAGATGGGATTGCCTGTGATCCGGCAGTTCCTACGAAACCCCAAACTTGGTCAACGTCAATGAGTTTACGAACGTTTGTGACCATTTGTTCAATTTCGTAGCGGTCATCTTCCCAAGCCAAAATGAAGTTACATCCATCAATACCGCCTGCGGCATTAATTTCGTCAACTGCCATTTGTAGTCCACCGAGTAGCGCTTCACCTGCTACAGCTGCACGTCCAGTGAAAGGCTGTGATGTCCCGATCTTTACGGTTCCACCAACTCCCTTTTCAATACCTGGCACATCACCTTCTGTTGCGTATCCGCAACCATCATCCGGATTAGGTCCGGTTTCTTCAGGTGCTGCTTCTTCTTCAGAAGCAGAGCTACTGTCACTGGAGGAAGAACTACTATCATCACTTGAATCAGACGAAGAGCTTGTCTCCGAAGCTTCACTAGCGCTGCTACTGCTGTCATCATCATCGCCGCAAGCAGCTGCAATGAGTGAGAACGTGAGTAGTAGAGCAAATAATAGTTTTAATTTCTTCATATTTCCCCTCTGTCATTGCCCAAAACCTATTGAATTGGGTTAGTCAAGAATTACTTGACTTTGGTTTCTATGTCAAGATTCAACCAAAAATAGAAGAGTTTGCAATTCATATATCACAAAGCAAATGAAGAGTCGATTTTTTGCTGCATTGTGGTTTAATATTTGCGGCATTAACACTCTAGGTATAGCACTAGGAAATATCCCAATATGCCTGTTTGAAAGGGTCTTAACTTTCGTTACGACAGGAAATAACGTACTTTGTAGATCATGTCAATTCAGAAACAAGGAGGCTAGTTATGCCAGATCAAATTTCCGATGGATTAATCGTGGAACGGAAAGATCGGGTCCTATGGTTACGGATGAATCGCCCTGAGCGAATGAACGCATATGACCGCGAAACAATTGACAGTATTATTTCTGCTTTACGAGACAACATGGATGCTGGAGTTGTTGTTATAACCGGAACCGGTAGAGCGTTTTGTGCCGGAGGTTATTTAGCGAATCTCGCCAATCCTGACTTTTGGGAATTACGATCCATGTTTACCGGAAGCTTAGAGTTATTTGATGCTTTGAGAAATGCGCCTATGCCTGTAATCGCCGCGGTTAACGGTGGTGCTTTCGGTGGCGGTAATGAGCTAGTTGTTATGTGTGATTTAGCAATAGCTGCGGAGAGCGCTCAGCTCGGCCAAACAGGCGTAAAGGTAGGTAGTGCTCCTGTTCTGGGAGGAACCAACCTGTTGGCGATGGGTATTGGAGAAAAAAGAGCGAAAGAAGTGTCGTTTTTGTGCAGAAAGTACTCTGCACAAGAAGCCATGGATTTAGGTTGGATTAATAAGGTAGTTCCTGACGATCAACTTGAAGATGAAGTCAATGCGTGGTGTAAGGAGATCCTCGCGATGAGTCCGCGTTATCTAGAAGTCGCTAAGGCGAGTACAAACGTGATGTACCATCAAATGAGAGACAACATGGTTCAAAGTTTAGGGGCTTTAATCCAAGCAATTGGATCACCTGATATGCGAGAAGGCGCATCAGCATTTATGGAGAAACGAAAGCCTCAGTTTCCCCCTCGAGATACTATGCCCAGTTAATTATGGTGGAACCAGCCGAGCCACAAACAAAGTATTACGATGAATACTCTCCTTCGACGCCTTACGGAGAGGATTGGAACACTGCGGCTGTTTTGCGGCATCAAGCAGACATCAACAAGGACAGAACATATCTTTCGGTTCCATGGAGAGGTGAAGAGTATTCCTTTGGAGAGACGTTAGCTATAGCCGAAAGTGTTGCGAGCGCATTTCTTTCTGCAGGTGCAGTGCATGGTGACCGGGTGTTGATAATGCTGCCAAACTGTTCAGAGTATATTTTTAGTTGGCTTGGTTCATCTTTAGCAGGTCTTGCCGAGGTTCCAATAAATACTGCCTACAAAGGCGCCTTTCTTGGACATCAAGTGCGAACAACTAAACCTTCTTTGGCTGTGATTGAAGCTGGATTCAGTTCTAGGTTCATTGAGATATATGAAGATATCGCATCAATTAAATGCTTTTATGTAACCGGTGAGAACGAATCTGTAGTTACTACGTGCAAGGAACTGCAAGCGCTCGGATTCGATGCCTTGCCTTGGAATTCAATAAATAAGGACACTACGGTGACGGAACTGCCAGACGTTTGCGCACGCGATTTAGGTTCAATTTTCTTTACCTCGGGTACTACTGGACTTTCAAAGGGGGTAATGATGCCCCATGCTCATATGTATCTATTCGCAGATGAATGTGTTTCATTAACCCGTTTGACAGAAGAAGACGTCTACATGTCTGTAGGACCTCTATTTCACGGGAATTCACAGTTTTTGGCTGCGTACCCTTCTTTGATTGCAGGGTGCAAGTACGTTTTGCATGAAAGGTTCAGTGCATCTGAGTGGATCGATCAAATCCGTGACGCTAAAGCAACAGTCACAAATTTTGTTGGTGTAATGATGGAATTTGTTTGGCAGCAGCCAGAACTAGAATCTGATTCGCGCAATGATTTGCGATGCGTATTTGCCGCACCAACAGCTAGCTCTATCCTGACTAGTTTTCAGCAGCGCTTCGGGGTGGAAGCATTTGTAGAGGTTTTTGGACTTACCGAAACATGTATGCCGATACTGACTCCTTATGGTCTTGAGCGGCCTGCCGGCGCGGCAGGATTGCTAAACAGGGAGTGGTTCGATATCCGGGTAGTTGATTCAGATACAGATCTAGAAGTGCCTATAGGACAAGTTGGTGAACTACTCGTCCGTCCGAAATTTCCATGGACAACATGTCAAGGTTATTTTGGAATGCCTGACAAAACCGCAGATGCCTTTCGGAATCTTTGGTTCCACACTGGCGACGGCCTTAAACGTGACTCAGATGGATGGTATTACTTTGTTGACAGACTCAAAGATGCTATTCGGAGGCGTGGGGAAAATATAAGTTCATTTGAGGTAGAACAAGCACTTCTATCCCATCCTTCAATTGAAGAAGTTGCTGCCATAGGCGTTGATGCTGATCAGGAGGCAGGCGAAGATGAAGTGATGGTCTTTGTAATCCTAGAAGGAGCGAAGTCTCTATCGGCAGATGAGCTTTGGGAATACGCAGATAGACAATTGCCCTATTTCGCTGTCCCGCGATATATCCAATTTATTTCTGAACTTCCGAAAACTCCTTCGGAGAAAGTCCGGAAAATAGACTTAAGAGAGATCGGCGTTAACGAATTAACGCATGATCGCGGCCCACAACCTAGGAGAAGCCGAGATAGGGGGACTTATGAATAGCATTCCCAAGCAAACCGAAATGTTTGAATCACCCCATGGCAATGGTCGAATCATGGCAATGGACTCGGCTTACGATGTTCATCCAGAGAATCGAGGAAAGGATGTGTGCGTTAATTCGTCATACTGTGGCGTTCTTCCAGCACGTTTTATAGCTGAAGTGCATCCCAAAGCTGCCATAGGAATGGATTGTGGGGTTGGGCCGGAAGGCTCAGCAATTGCAGGTCTCTGGTACCTAGAGGCTCTTGAAATACCAGCTGCTGTCGCTGATGTTATGACAGCTCATTTAGGCAATGGGGTTCATCTTTACGAGAACGGTGTTGTTAGTTACATTAACCAACCTGCTCGGGACTGTGGAGTGATTGAAGGCATGTCAGTAAAAGAAGCTGCGCAAATTCTTTTAGAGAAAAACCCAGAAATTGGTCAAGCCTCCGAGATAACCAATAGAAAGGTGATGGAGACATCGCCAGATGGGCGTCATGTTATCGCAACAGATTCCATAGCTTTTGGAACTGATGAAGACAAACAGAGAAATGTATTAGTTACCGCTGGGCATACCGGCCGTTCGGCAGTTCCTTATCTGCTCAGGATCCGCCCGATGGGATTTATCTGCTCGGACGGTGGTCGAGGTATGGATGACTCGGGTATCGCTGGTTTGCGCATCGTTGAAAAAGAGGGTCTAGCCGGGGCAACAGTTGATGCGACTCTGGCGAGAATGGGCAGTGGGATTTCCCATTATTACGACGGGATTATTTCAGCCGTTAACGATTTAGCTGTTGAACGGGGCGTTGACATAGGTATGCCAGCGGCTGAGGCAGCATCAAAACTTCTGCAATATCGCTTTGACTAGACATTCGGAGAATACGGACTATTCCTTACAAGGAATGTTTGCTATTTGATGACAATTCTTTAAATGCAGTACTGTTCAGAAATGGACGATAACGAACTTTGGATAAATGTAACCACTCTCGGTGATTTGATTGACATGCGCGCTGACGAATATGAGGAGCAGCCTGCGATTGTGTTTCCAGAGTCCACTGACACATACAGGTCACTTGCCGAACGAGCCCAATTCTATGCAAAGGGACTCTTATCGCTCAACGTTGAGGTAGGAGACAGGGTTGGCTACTTCTTACATGAATGCGTTGAAACTATTTCTATTATCCTCGGAGCTGCCAAAATTGGAGCAATCGCTGTTCCAATCAACGGTAGGTTCAAACCCACAGAATTACGGCAAGTAATTGTTCACGCCGGCATAAAGGTGCTGTTCTCCTCACAGCCATCTAACGGCACGGATTTCGTATCAGTTATTCAGGAAACATTTGATGAGCTTGAATCCTGCGAAGACTCGAACCTTGATCTATCTGAAGCACCTGAGTTGAAGCACCTAGTTACGTTAGGGTCAAATGATCATCCTTCGATAATGGATATGAAGACATTTTCTGCTTCAGGTCAGGGAGTTCTCGATTCTGACGTAAAAGCAAGACAACAGGCTGTTCGCGTGAGGAGTACAAGCGTAATAATGTATACCTCTGGAACTACTGCTATGCCTAAAGGCGCGATGATGAGCCATGAGTCGTTTCTTCGTTATGCAGAGTCAACTCGAAAGCGAATGAAATTAACATCGGATGATAGTTTTTGGACTGCCTTACCGATGTTTCACATTGGTGGTGTAGGTTTCGTGATTGCTTCCATCTACGCAGGCTGCACATATTACCACCCAGGTTTCTTTGACCCGACTGTGGCTTTATCTCAATTAAGAGATGGCAAATGCACAGTCTCAATGCCGGGATTCCCAACGATATGGATGCCTATCCTAAACCACCCTGATCGAACAGAGGACTGCCTGAGTTCATTGCGATTGGTGATGTCGTCTGGAGTTGAGGAACGTTTACGGCAGATGCAGGCGATGGTTCCCAATGCCACAGTCGTTAGTTGTTTCGGCATGACGGAAGTCTGTGCCTTTCTGTCACTATCTGAACTTGACGATCCCGAAGACGTCCGGATGACAACCGGAGGACTACCGATGCCCGGAATGGAAGCCGAGGTGCGTGATCCAGAATCTGGCGAGATTCTTCCATTTGGCAGCACCGGAGAAGCTTGGGTTACCGGACCCAATATGTTTGATGGTTATTTCAGAGAGCCAGAATTGACTGGTCAGGTTTTTGATGAAAGAGGCTTCTTCCGGACAGGTGATATTGTTAACATTGACGAAGCAGGGCGAGTAACTTTTGTTGGGCGACTGAAGGACATGCTTAAGGTTGGTGGCGAAAACGTCGCGGCTGCTGAAGTTGAGGGTTATTTACTTACCCACCCAGATATAGATATGGCGCAGGTGGTTGCCGCTCCTGATGAGAAGTACGTTGAAGTGCCTGCCGCATTTATACAACTCAAACCGGGGTCTGATGTTAGCGAACAAGAAATCATCAATTTCTGTCGAGGCCAGATTGCAACGTATCGTGTGCCACGATACGTGCGTTTCGTTGATGAATACCCAATGTCAGCTTCAAAGGTCAAGAAGTTTGTTCTTAGAGAAATGATCAAGGATGAATTGGAATCTAAAGGGATAAAGGAAGCGCCTCAGATCTCCTCAAGCTAATTAACTTTCAATGGACTCAAAGCGTTAAACATTCCTTCCACCATTTTTCCAATATGGTTCCCTTAACTCCCGTTTAAGAATTTTCCCTGTTGGAGCTTTGGGAAGTTCTGCCACAAACTCAACGCTTTTTGGCTTTTGGTAGCTAGCTAGGTTTTCCTTAGCTATTTCTATTATCTCATTTTCTGTAGCGGCTAAATCTGACTTAAGCACAACAAAAGCTTTCACGGATTCACCCCACTCTTCGTCCGGCACCCCGATCACTGCTGTTTCAAGCACTGCGGGATGCTTCGCTATTGCTTCTTCTACTTGTACTGAATATATGTTCTCTCCACCGGAGATGATCATGTCTTTTGAGCGATCGACAATGAAGAAATAACGATCCGCATCCCAAGTGGCTATGTCTCCTGTCCACATCCAGCCATCTTTGATGGTTTCATCTGTGAGATCAGCTCGCCCAAAATAACCGATCATATTCGCGTGGGATTTCACAATAATTTCTCCAGGTGTTTTTCCGTCTTGTGGAACCTCATTTCCTTCAGGGTCAACTACTCGCACTGTTGTGACAAAACCTTCACGACCACATGAAGTTAATCGCTCAGTATGGACTCCTTCATCTATCGCAATGCTGTGGTCTTCCTGAGAGAGAAAAGTCATAGTTGTTCCCTCTGTCTGCCCATATCCCTGAAGGAGTGTGCACGGAAATTTCTCTAGTGCCTCTTTGATAACCCTGCTAGGCATAGGACCTCCTCCATATTGAATATTTCGTAACGATGAGAGGTCGTACGCTTCGAAATTCTCGACAGCCATCATCCAGTTAAGCATCGTTGTAACCCCTAGAAATGCGGAGACTTTTTCTTGTTCTATTAGTTGAAGCGCCAATTCAGCGTCAAAATTCATTAGAACAACAGGGCACCCATGCGCATGGTAATTCATTGCAAGAACTACAGGGATATGAAACATTTGTCCAGTAAGCATGTACACATCCCATGGGACTATCCTCTCCGCAACGGTTTGATTCAACATCCCAAACCACACGGACTTATGACTATGGAGCGCCCCCTTAGATTCTCCTGTAGTTCCACCTGTGTAGAGGATAAGAAAAGGATCTTCGCCACCAACAGTTATTTCTTCTTCGCGTAGCGCATTTGAAGACTCAATTAATTTCTCGTAGGATCGGTTGCCCCCATCCCCATATTCAAGCCAGATCCTGATTTCATTTGGGCTCATTTGTATTTGACTTACTTCATTGCTGAAATCTTTGTGATAAATAAGAACCGTGGGTTTCCCATTCTCTAGAATACGCTCTAATTCGTTGACTGAAAGACGCCAATTAAGCGCTTGTGCGATCAATCCTGTTCTCGCACATGCATAATATATTGCGAGATACTCAAATGAATTCTGACTGAGAACAGCTACCCTGTCACCTTTCGTTAGGCCTTTGTCTATAAGACCGGCCGCGAGTCGCTGAACGTGACCCTCCAAATCATTGAACGTATACCTTTTTCCTGTTGATGCATCAATCACTGCCTCTTTGTTAGGTGCTAATTTCGCCCATTTCGTAGGAATTGACCCAATATTCATCTCAGATTCCTGTCTTCCCCGACTCTCGCATGAACGGCAACAATTCTGAGTATGGCGGATCCTCGGCCGACGAACCTGTCGTTAAACCTCCATCTACTACGAGACAATGGCCGTTCGTGTTACCTGACTCCTCGCTGGCCAGATAAAGAGCAGCATTCGCAACATCTATTGGCATGCCGGGACGATCCTTAACCGGAGATAATCTTTTCAATCTCTGTTCGACTTCATCCAAAGCATTATGGTCGTCCAGATGTGCCTTGGCTACTAATGGAGTAGCAGTTGACCCTGGCGCTATGCAGTTAACACGTATCCCGTATCGGCAGAGTTCCGCAGCCACATTTTTGGTCAAACCGACAACTGCATGTTTAGCGGCAGCGTACACGTGCGGACCTAATCCCCCTTGCACGCCGGCTGTACTCGCCAAATTAACAATGGAACCAGTCCTTTGAGGTTGCATGATTCGCGCAACATGTTTCATACCAAAGAAGGTTCCGGCAAGTAGCACATCCATGGTCGCATAATACTCCTCAGTTGGGATCTCACTTATCGGGCCACGTGCACCTACTATTCCCGCGTTATTAACCAGAATGTCAATTCGCCCGAAAGTCTGGACAGCTGTCTGCAAAAGTGATTCAACATCAGATTCGATAGTTACATCGCAGTGAGCGTAAACAGCATCTTTATCAATCTCTGCGATAATCCCCTCCCCGAGCTCAGGTTGTATATCCCCTATTACTATCCGAGCGCCTTCTTCAGCGAAGCGCTTAACAATCGCCTCCCCTATTCCGGATGCTGCTCCTGTTACCACCGCTACCTTGCCATTGAGTCTTTCTGTCATTGTTATCTACCTCCCTGTCTTGCCTGCCATATTCCACACCGGTATAGCCATTGTTATCAATAACGCTGATCCTAGCCAGCTATAAGCGAATGTGCCTGTGGCATCCACTAACCAGCCGAAAGCAGCGGGAGATGCTAACGCTCCGAGATAATACCCCGTCATCATAGATCCGGTTGCTCTAGCAACATTATGCGGCGCTTTATCTACAACAGCTGCATGCAGAGTGCCAATCGCCGCCAACTGCACTGAAACGCTAACCACTGCTCCCAGTACCACAATCCATAGACCCAAGCTTGATCCCAGCAAGATCGCCACTATCCCGATTACGATCCAAAAATGCAAACGGACTATTCTTCGCATGCGACGCTCTGCTCCAATCCTGTCGGCACGCGATGCATTAGTTACCATAAAAAATACCCCGCAGGCAGAAGCAGTTGCAGAGACGATACCTGCTAATGAAGGTGCTGTCTCTAAAGTTTCTTCCATATACGCCACTATCCATGAATAGATTGGTTGTGATCCCGCTATCAACAAAAACGCTCCGATCGAGAAGAGGCTGAAACCTTTCGGCAATTCCATTACTGATTTTTTCGTAGTGCTTGAAGGTCGGTCATCTGGGAGGAAAAACAGAGCAGCTAACGACGCTACTGCAGCGAAACAGCCTGATATCATCGTTACCGTTTCCCAACTTGACTCAGTAGCGGCCCATGGGCCCAAAGCTGCTAAGACAAGTGCCATAATAGGGACACCGGAGGTTTTAATTGACATTGCCAATGTCAGCCTTTCACTTGAAACATTGTTACCAATTGCAACGTTCGTTCCAGCGTTAGAAAGTGCATAGCCAAACCCGCCGACAATAGTAGCGATCAATAATGCCAAATAGCTTCCGAAGAGGGCGCTCAAAAAAGCAGCGAAAGCTACAGCTGCCATATCTGCCATAACAACATTTCGAGCTCCAAACTTCTCGGTGGCTCTCCCCGCCAGCTTGGAACCAATACCTGTACATCCAAAATAGACGCTGACAAGAAGCCCAACTTCACCCCGGGAAATTTGAAGGTCGTTTCCTATTGTCGTAGCCAAATATCCAGGAAGGAAACCCAAAAGAGCCCCCAAACCGATACATGCGGTACAAACAGCGACAATTCTTGACTCGTCCGCCTTTAACCAATACCCATTTGCAAAAGACAAGATTTTTCCAATCTCTAAACGAATACAGTCTTGTTACCGAAACGATAACGTGGCAGGGTGTTCCTATGCCAGAGGACCAGATTAGTTCGGAAACACTTGCCGTGGTTAAAAATCATCTTGATGCAGTTCTGTTAGGCGATCCCTTAGCTATGGCATCAGATTACTCTGACTCAGCAGTTCTTGTTCGAGGGTCAGAGAGTTATACAGGAATCACTGAAATCGCCGAATACTTTAAAACTGTTCCGCTGCGTATGGGCTCTGCAGAAATTGAATTTTTTGAGCCGGAGGTTTCAGGTGAGATAGCTTCCTTCAAATGGAGAATTCAGTCAGGGGATACGATTACCCGAGGAAAGGATACGGTTGTGGTTCGTAATGGGAAGATCGTGGAACAACAAGTGATGCTGCTCACTGAAGACTTTTAGCTCTAGGTCTAGCGACCTTCCATTATGCCATCAGCACCGGGAAGCCACGAAGCTACTCCTGAGACGGGAATCGCACAGATTACCGACTCGACAATCTCTGCTTCTTTCGCACCGGCATTTCGAGCTCCGTTAGCGTGCACGTTGACAAATCGTGATGAGAATTCTGCTGCATTTATTGTACAGAGAAGCAATTCAACGTGTTTCGCGTCGAGAGTATTTTCCGCTAGTGACCATTCCCGCATTAGCACGTAACCTTCCAGAGCTCGTGGGGCTTCATCCGCCATCAGCTCTATATAGTCTGGAACAAAGCCGAAATAACTAGTGAAATAATCCAAAGCCCCTTGACGGTCAATTTCATATTCCGGAACTTCTTCATCGGAAAGCGTAATTTCAGATTCAAATGCTGTATTCACCGCAGCAGTAAATTTCTTATAAACCCCCTCGCCTCGACTGATAAGCACAGCTAATGCAGCTCCCCGCGCATCTGATAGCTTCAGCCCAAGGTCTCGTGATCTTACAATCTCCCGATTTAAGAGATCCATCTGACCCCGTACTGCAGCTGCACCTGCCATGTACATCGCTTTCGCCCATGCCGGGCAGGCACTGTCAGAATCTGTTACCTCGCGAACACGAGCGTACCCTTCTGCAAATTTTGATGACATAGCCGCAATTTCACCAGAGTGAAGCACTTCGCTTCCAGTTGACGAATGATCTACGTTCCCCATTAGAATCTCCTATTTTTATAATTTAGCTACCTCGCCACCATCGATGACAAAGGTTGATCCGGTTACAAAGGATGATAAATCTGAAACTAGGTAACAGACAAGCGGGCCCACTTCTTTCGGACTTCCCATTCGACGTGCCGGTATTTTTCGTAACCGAGCCTGAAGTAAATCCTTGCTTTCTAAGACTAATTTCTGTGCATCGGTTTCAAAGGCTCCCGGAGCTACAGCATTCACCCGAATTCCGTGTCGCGCCCATTCAGCAGCTAGAGATTCGGTCGCCCGAAGTATCGCCCCTTTAGATGCTGAATATGCTGTCAAACGTGCTTTCCCTTTCAATCCCGAAGTTGAAGCAATGTTGACGATTGAACCTGCAAGTCCTTCATCCACAAAGTATTGTGCAGCCGTTTGACTAATCGTCAGCGGCGCGAGGAGGTTTACTTGCAGAACTCGCTCAAACTCCGGAAGTTCAATTCCCAGAGAATCGCCCGCTGGAGCGATACCAGCGTTATTAACGACAGAATGAACCACACCAAATTCGTTAATCGCCTGTCTAACCAGTATAGAGGCTGACC
>MDTE01019835.1_pt1 | contig 12473 bp, 9 predicted proteins | sample 811231 | NCBI WGS metagenome assembly MDTE01 (sample SAMN05326651, study PRJNA326480) | marine metagenome | isolation source: seawater | place: Indian Ocean: Red Sea | collected 2010
GCCCCCCTCCCGGGTTCACACTAGGCCCCTCGCCCGGGATCGGGGGAGGAGGATCATCCGGAGCCTTGCGAAGAATGATCGGGTGGGGGAGAGCCCTTTCAGACTTGGACGACTTCTTCGGTCGCGCTCCCCTGACCCCTCCCGGTCTCAAGAGGGGATTTATGGGTGCGCGTCCTAGTTTCCCGCCCCTCCGTCGAACATTATCCGCAAGAGCCGGTCAAACTGTTCACGGGCGTTTTCACGGTGAGGCTGATAGCGGACATGCTCTGTTGGCCCCGCCTCCTCAGACAATTCGATTGAAAACAGCGCATTGACTTCATTCGGAACGAAGGAATAGCGCACATCAAGGATACGATTGGGCTTTGCGGGATCGACCACGATGAAACCATCGCTGAAATGACCGAACCGCCCGATATCCCTTGCCTGTTGCGAATTGGGTTCTAGCCACGGGAAATCCCGCGCGAGGTACAGTTTCGATACGGATGTCCCTTCAAAGACCTTGCGCGCGATTCCGACGCGAACGGCATCGACGAAGAACTGGTCTTCGGTTTCATAGACGCTTCTCCAGACAAGCAAATTGCCAACGCTGGGCTTGATCTCGTAGCGGAGCGGCGTATGCCCGCGAGATGTTACCAGACTTTCGGCGACCTCACGCGCAGCCTGATGCTGAAACCACCCCGCGCCCAAATATAGGAGCGCCCAAGCCAGGCCAATGCGTGCGTATCGGGGCTCGTTTCGTACCCCTGCCATCAAAACTGACGCCATCAGCGGCAGGGTGAAAAGCGGGTCCACGATCGAGATGATGCTCCAGGAGAAACGTGCCTCGCTGAACGGCCAGAGCAGCATCGTCCCGTAGGATGTCGCCGTGTCCAGCAGCGCATGAGTGGCATAACCCAGCGAGCACAACAGCGCGGTCTGCCAGAAGCCGATTGTCCATCGCCGCCTCAGAATCCCGTATAGGAACAGCGCCACGATGAAGCCACCGAACGGGACGAAAACGAAAGAATGCGTAAATTGCCGATGATAGGTGAGAAACAGCAACGGATCAGCACTGGAAGAGATCAGTATGTCCAAATCCGCGGCCATGCCGCCGAGCATGCCAAAAAGGCCGGCAAGCGCGGCATGGGTTTTACGATGGCCGGACCATTTGACCCGCATCGATTGTGGCAATGCGGCGCCCAACGCACCTTGTGTTACAGGATCCATCGTCGTCCAAGGTTGACAACCGCCGGATGCGAGCGGTGCGACAAAGCGGATATGGCGCCCATATTGAGAAACGCTTGAGATCGGCCAAATCAAGGGGCGGCGATATTAGAGGGTAAAGCACGAAAATCAATTCTGCCCGCCGCCGTTCCCACGAAGAGAAAACACTTCCCGGCGCAGGAAATCTCGGAACATAGTACGTGGATATGACGACGGACCGTTCTTGAGGAGCGTTTGCGCGTGGCGGAGAATCGACCGGAGACTCGCGACCTCCTATCGTTTTAATGATCCAACATTCGAATAGTCACCCAGCATGCTAAATCCGGACGACGATGTGGATACTCTGATCAAAGGTGGTTTCATCGTCGATGGAACCGGTTCCGACCGTGTTCGCGCCGATGTCGCCATCAAGGGCGACCGGATCGTTGCGATTTCAGAACCTGGCGACATTTCCGCCGGCCGTATCATCGATGCGTCAAACCGTATCGTGGCGCCGGGGTTTATTGACGTTCATACCCATGACGACCGCGCCCTGCTCGCCAATCCTTCGATGGACATGAAAGTGAGCCAGGGGGTGACGACGGTGGTGGTCGGCAATTGCGGGGTCTCTTTGGCGCCCCTTGTTGCCGAGGCTCCGCCGCCGCCTCTAGACTTGATCGGGGCCGCGGGTGCTTTTCGCTACAACACCTTCGACGGATTCTTGCGCGATGTCGAAGCGGCGCCTGCGACCGTGAACGCGGCATTCCTGGTCGGCCATTCGACCTTGCGGGTTGCGACCATGGATTCCCTTGACCAGGCCGCCAGCGCCCAAGAAATCAAGGCGATGCGCGGCCTGCTCGAGGAAGGACTTTCCGCCGGCGCCATCGGGCTATCGACCGGTCTGTTCTACAAACCGGCAGCTATGGCGCCGACCGAAGAAGTCATCGAGATCGCCGCTGCGTTGAAAGCTTACGGTGCACGCTACGTCACTCATATGAGGGACGAGGCGGACCACGTCATCCGATCTCTCGACGAAACCTTCCGGATTGGTCGGGAATCCCACTCTCCGGTCGTGGTTTCGCATCACAAGGTCCAGGGCAAGCGCAATTTCGGACGTTCGACCGAAACCCTGGCGCATTTCGATAGACATATTGGCGGCCACGATCATCATGGCATCGCCTTCGACGTTTATCCCTACATGGCAGCGTCGACGGTGCTGAAAACCGATTCGATCAAGGTGTCGAAAAAGGTTCTGGTGACCTGGTCGAAGGCACGCCCGGAACTGGCAGGGCGTGAGCTGTCCGACATCGCCGAAGAAATGGGTTGTGACATCTATGAGGCGGCGGATCGCCTGCAGCCGGCCGGCGCGGTGTATTTCGCTATGGACGAAGAAGACGTGCGACGAATTCTCTCACATCCGAACGCCATGTTCGGCTCCGACGGCCTGCCCCATGACGAGCATCCGCATCCCCGGCTTTGGGGCACCTTTCCACGCATCCTTGGCCACTACTGCCGAGAGTTGAAGCTGTTCTCTCTGGAGGAAGCGGTGCGGCGGATGACCGGCTATTCCGCCAAGACATTCGGATTGGCGGATCGCGGCGAGATTCGACCCGGCGCCTATGCCGACATCACGATCTTCGACGAAGCCGAGATTCTCGACCGTGCGACCTTCGATGCGCCAAAGACACCTGCGGCGGGAATCGATGTGGTCATGGTCAATGGCCGACAAATCTGGGAGGCCGGCGCAGAGACCGGCGCGCGACCGGGCAAGGTGCTTCGGTACGGAAGGTAGAGGGACGATGCGGCCCGGCCGTGTCGATCAACCCGTCGCGCGATCGCCGGGTTCGACCCGGACGTCCTTGACACTGCCGCTATAGCCGAAAGCACCGTGACGCTCGTAGAGGTCCCATAGCACGGGACCGTTGCGGTCGAGGCCGACATCGATGCCTTCGAAGATACCGAACTCCAGGGTCGGCGTTAACTCGGTCCAGCCGACCTGTTCCTGGCCATCCATCAGGACCCGTCCTCGTCCTGTTCGCCCACCGAGCGCTTCGTACTCGAGCACCGCTTCATGGGAACCCGTATCCAGGTCGAAGGGGGGCAGCGAGACAGCATCGCCGAAACCGTTGTAGTGGAAATTGAGGCGACCGCTCTCCACGTACATGACCATCCCGCCACTGGGGTCGCCGATGGCCCAGAGCACGCCCTCATCTCCCTCACGCTGATCGAATCGCGCCCGGATGACGAAGCTGCGGTCACTGATCAGCGGCAGAATGTCGTTGCGGTGAGATGTCTGTGCGCCGGGCAGGAACGATTTGGGCTGGTCGGCGGCGGCGCGCTCTTCCTCCGAAACATCGGCGAACTTCTGAAAGCGGTCCCGGTTGTCGAGCGGATACACCATGTTCTTGTGGGCCGCCTCGTCGAAGGCGGCAACCAGTTCGTCGAGCTTGTCCGAATGTTGATCGCGCAGGTCGGTACTCTCCGAGAAGTCATCATCCAGGTTATGCAGCGTCCAGTTGTCGAGATCGATGGGCAGACCACGTTTCTGGATGGATCTCGCGAGCCAGCCAGAACGGTAGAAGGCGCGGTTCGACCAGCATTCGTAGTACTGCTCCGTGCGCGGTGAGAGCGCCTCGGCGTCGTCCAGTACGGACGTGAAGCTCATCCCGTGCATCTTCTTGGCCGGCCGCCCGTTGATCTCTTCGATCGGTTCGATGCCGGCAAGGTCCAGCAGTGTTGGCATGATGTCCGTTACGTGGATGAACTGGCTCCGGATGGCACCGTTGTCTCGGATACGCTTCGGATATGACACGACGAAGGAAACGCGCCGTCCGCCACCGCCCGTGTATGTCTTGAAAGTCGGGAACGGCGTATTGCAGACCTCACCCCAGCCCGTCGGGTAGAGCGAGACGCTGCGCGGCCCGCCGAGGTCCGCGATGCGCGCGCGTTCCTTCTCCATCGGTGCCGCGGGAAGACCCATATAGCGCCCCTGGTTGTTGATCATGCCGGTTTCGCCGCCGGCGTCAGCCCCACCGTTGTCGGACGAAAAGATAATGATCGTGTTGTCGAGCTCGCCGAGGTCTTCGAGAAACGACACCAAACGCCCGACCGTCTGATCGACGCAATCGATCATCGCCGCGTAAGTCTCCATATGGCGGGCAAAAAGCGTGCGATCGGCGGGGTCCGTGTCCTCCCAAAGTGGTACGCGAGGATCCGACACGGGCAGGCGGGTGTCGGGCGGGATCAATCCCATGTCGATTTGCCTTCGGTGACGCGCCAACCGCATCTCCGTCCAACCCGCGTCATACCGCCCGAGGTATTTCGCCATGTCAGCGGGCTTCGACTGGAGCGGCGCGTGCACGGCATTGTGGGCGATGTAGAGGAAAAATGGTTTGGTCGCGGACGAGGCACGAAGCTCCTTGACGAATTGAATGCCGCGGTCAGCCCAATCATCCGTGGTGTAGTAATCACGCGGGAACTCGTCGATCGGCAGGAGCTGATTGTTGAGTTGCAGGCGCGAGGGGAAGAAGAAATGGGTTTCGCCGTCCATAAACCCGTAGAACGTGTCAAAGCCGCGCTGGGTCGGCCAGCTATGCTTGGGTCCTGAGGGAACTGTGTCCGGGGTCGGCGTGTTGTGCCATTTGCCGGTCATGATTGTCTCGTAGCCGGCCGCACGCACTGTCTCGGCAAGAGTCACGGCATCTGCTGGCATTTCGCCCGAATAACCGGGGAACCCTGAATTGTTGTTCGAAAGCCAGCCAGTGCCGACGGCGTGCGCGTTCAAACCTGTAAGCAGAGCGGCCCGGGCGGGCGAACAGAGCGGATGCGTCGTGTAGTGGTTGAAGCGAAGGCCCCGCTCGGCCATCGCATCAATATGGGGTGTGTCGATCTCCGAGCCGAAACAACCCGGATCGGAATAACCCATGTCGTCCATATAGATGATGACGATGTTCGGGGCGCCGTCGGGAGCCTTCTTTCGCTCGGGCCACCACGGTGTCGATTCCTCATGGGTCGTTCCAATTATTCCCGGAAAGTCACTCATCGCTGCATCTGCTCCCTGTATTGACGGCGTTCCGATCTGCGGGGTCGGGATCAGGACAGGGCAGCTGCCGACTCGAGCGGCACACCTTCGATCGTAATGCGGTGCATGAGGCGCCGGGAGCCGTGATAGTCGTTGACGGCATAATGCCAGGTCGCCCGATTGTCCCAGAATGCGATTGATCCGGGCGCCCATTGATATCGGTAGGTGTTCTCGGGGCGGACCGCGTGCTGGTAAAGCATATCGAGAAACGGTGCACTCTCCGCATCATTCCAACCTTCGATGCCCACGGTAAACGCCGGATTGACGTAGAGAGCCTTGCGGTCACTGATCGGGTGGCGAATGACGAGGGGATGGATGGAATCTTGCGTCGCGGCGTCCGCATTGCCAAACCGTTCGGCAAGTCCAGGTCGGTTCTTGTAATACTCGGCATTGTCGCGGCCGAAAACGTGTCGACTCGAATGCACCGCCCGCAGCGTATCGACGGTCTTCTTCAAACCGACGGAGAGCGCGTCATAGGCACGAAACATGCTGGCGAAGATCGTATCGCCACCCTCTGTGGGTGTTTCATGCGCGAGCAGTACCGACCCCAGCGCCGGCGCAATGTCATAGCTGTGGTCGCTGTGCCAGCGGTTGCCGATATTGGATTCGTCTTCGGGCTCCTTGCGTACTTCTGCAATCTCGGGATGCCCATCGACGGCCGGGAAGAATCGATTGATGTTGATCGGGCCGAACGTCTTGGCGAAGGCAATGTGCTGGTCGGGGGTCAGGGTCTGGTCACGGAAGAATAATACGCCGTGCTCACCGAGTGCCGATCGAATCGCCCCTACGATGTTGTCCGAGAGACCCTGAGACAAATCAACACCATCGACGAAGGCGCCGACGCCGCCCCCTGACGGGCTGATAGAAATATCGCTACTGATCATGTGCCTGCATACCCCTGAAGAACCCACTCCAATGTACTTGAGCCGTAGTGGCGTCTCAATGGAACCCAACGACGGGACAGGCCGTCAGAAAGTTTACTCCTCCCTGATCCGCGGCGTGGGCAGGTGCTAGCGGGTATCCGACCCTGGGATGCCTTGTCTCCGGACGCGTGAACGTGAGTACTCGTGATCAAAATGGGGTCTTCGATACGGCTTTCGGACGGATTTCAATTGTTGTAAGAGACGGTTCGCCTGTTGGGGGAGCGTTTCGTGTTTCTGAGCGTATTCGACATCTTCAAGATCGGGGTCGGGCCGTCCAGTTCTCATACGATGGGGCCGATGAATGCCGCGGCAAGATTTCTCTCGACGCTGCGCGGTTGTGCGGGGGCTGAAGGCGTTCCGACGCGGGTGCGTTGCTCGCTCCACGGCTCTCTTACGTTCACAGGCAAGGGCCACGGGACGGATCGTGCCGTAATGCTGGGTTTGGCCGGGTTTCTGCCTGCCACCCTTGATCCCGATGATGCCGAAGGACTAGAGGCCCAGATACGTGCCAGTAACTGTGTTCACCCGCCGGATCTGCCCAAACTGAACTTCGACCCGGAGACCGACCTCGTCTTCGAGTACGGGCATCCTCTGCCGGGTCATGCCAACGGCTTGGTTTTGTGCGCGCTCGATGAACACGGAAAGAAAGTGGTGGAGGAGACCTACTACTCGATCGGAGGCGGGTTCGTGGTCACAGAAGCCGAGCTCGAGGAACGGAATAATGCGGCGGCCTCGCTGCACAGTGCCCAGACCGCAAAGGGACACCCTTATCCGTTCGGCACTGCGATAGAGATGCTTCGTATGGGGGCGGATGCGGGCAAGAGTATCTCTGAAATGAAGCGTGCAAATGAAAACGTCGGTATGAACGACTCGGAACTGAACTCCCAACTCGACGAGGTCTGGCGGGCGATGGATGACTGCATCGACCGGGGGCTGCGCAAGGAAGGCGAACTGCCGGGTGGGCTGCACGTCAAGCGCCGGGCGAAATCGATCAAGGACCAGTTGGAGGCCGAGCTCGGCCGCAACGACATTCAGCCCCATTCCGTCAACGATTGGCTTTCGGTATATGCGATGGCCGTAAATGAGGAGAATGCCGCCGGCGGACGTGTCGTGACATCTCCCACGAACGGGGCTGCTGGGGTTATCCCTTCGGTTGTGCGCTACTACCGCGACCACTGTATTGGGGCGACGCACGAAGGGCTCCGAGATTTTCTCCTGACATCTTCAGCGATTGGCGGACTGATAAAACACAATGCGTCAATCTCGGGGGCGGAAGTCGGGTGCCAGGGCGAAGTCGGATCGGCCTCTGCGATGGCCGCTGCCGGCCTCTGCGCGGCGCTGGGCGGCACGAATGAGCAGATCGAAAATGCAGCCGAGATTGCCTTGGAGCACCATCTGGGTATGACCTGTGATCCGGTGGAAGGTCTGGTGCAGGTGCCTTGTATCGAGCGCAATGGTATTGGCGCCATAAAGGCCGTTGCGGCAGCATCCCTGGCATTGAGGGGCGACGGCACACACTTTATGCCCCTGGACAACTGTATCGAAGCGATGCGTCAAACCGGGCTGGAAATGAGCGCCAAATACAAGGAGACTTCGATGGGTGGATTGGCCGTCAACGTCCCTGAGTGCTGAAGACCAGACCCCGATCCATTCCATCGTCGGACTCCAGCCACCGCAATGGAGAGAACGTCGAAACTCAATACTGAGAACGGCCGCTTATCCCGAGACAGGATAATCCGCTACAGTGGTTGCAGCGGTCCAACTGATAAGCATTCCCATTCGATCGCGCCGAGAGGAGCAGAGCGGGCATGGGTGTAGCCACCATCGACAACACTTCAGTCAGAGACATCAATGGCTTTGCTGACGTAGGCCATCCGGCAATGTATGGCGAGGATATCTGGCGCGAACCGTTCGAGAAACTTCGGCGGGAGGATCCCGTTCACTGGTACGAAGACAGTCTTTACGGGCCGTACTGGGCGTTGAGCCGGTACAAGGAAATCATGGACGTCGAACTCAATGACACGGCGTTCTCTTCGGCTCAGGAACTGGGTGGCATCCTCATCATGGATGAGGGAGATCTGGCGAAACGCAAGAGCTTTATCCGTATGGACCGGCCAGAACATACCCTGCACCGTCAGACTGTTGCGCCGATGGTCGGGCCAACGAATCTGGAAAATATGACTGCTCTGATCCGTCAGCGCACGTCAACCGTGCTGGACGAACTTCCGCACGGCGAGACCTTCAACCTGGTGGATTCTGTATCGATACCGCTGACAACCATGATGCTGGCAACGCTTTTCGATTTTCCGTTCGAAGAGTGCCAAAGGCTCACCTACTGGTCGAACGTCGCAACGTGTGACCTCAACGCACCTGATCCACTGGTGAAGACGGAGGAAGAGCGCACTACTGTTCTGCAAGAAATGGCGGCGCGCTTTCGTGAGTTATACGAGGAAAGGGCGAAACAGGAACCGAAGTTCGACCTGCTCTCCATGCTTGCCCACTCGGACGTGGGTCGTGACATGGACGATCTGACATTTCAGGGCACTGTCACAGTACTGGTCATCGGTGGCAACGACACGACGCGAAACACGATGACCGGTTCGGTTCTGGCGCTCAGCCAGTTCCCCGAACAGGAAAGGCTGCTCCGGGAATATCCCGAGCTGGTGCGGAATCTGATCCCCGAGACCATCCGCTGGCAAACGCCGCTGCCGCATATGCGGCGCACGGCAAAGACCGATGCCGAGATTGGCGGCAAGAAGATCGCCAAGGGTGACAAGGTCGTCATGTGGTACATCTCCGGCAACAATGACGAAGAGATGTTTACCGACCCGTATCGTTTTGATATCACGCGCAAGAATGTCAGGCGGCACCTCTCATTCGGGGCCGGCATTCACCGCTGTGTCGGGGACCGGCTCGCTGAGCTGCAGCTCAACATTCTTTGGGAGGAAATCCTGAATCGTGGCATGAGATTCAATGTCGAGGGTGATCCGGTACGGATCTATTCGACCGTCGTGCGTGGGTATCACGAGCTGCCTGTAAGCATTACGACCTAACGGCAATCCTGCCGGCAGGTGCTTCTGCCCGCTTCAATCTTGGACGATGCTGATCGCCTTGAATGGACACCCGTCGACAGCATCCTGCGCGTCATCTTCCAGACCGGGTGGCACAGTGCCGTTACCGGTCACTCCGCTCTTCCCATCGTCGGAGCCGCTGATGACCTCGGGCAGGACAGCCCTGCATCGATTGAGGCCCTGGCACAGCTTGTTATCGATTCTGATTTTCATTCCAAAGCTACCCTTCGACTGCTGCTTCCATCACTGACGCAACAGGTTCTTCGCGATGTTCAAGAGATGGATCTGGCTGGTCCCTTCGTAGATTCGAAAGGGCCGGACATCGCGGTAGAACCGCTCGATCCCCCGACCCTTGACGTAGCCCTGTCCGCCGAAGACCTGAACCACCCGATCCGCGACTCGGCCGCACATCTCGGTCGAAAAATACTTGCAGAGGCTGACGTCCATCACAACGTCCTCTCCGCGGTCCCGCTTTCTTGCGGTCTCGAGGATCAATGCCCTGGCGGCCTCGATTTCCACCTTGCACTCCGCCAGCATCGCCTGCACGAGCTGAAATTCCGCGATGGGTTGCCCAAATTGTTCACGTTCCTTGGCGTATGCCACGGCCTCATCCAGCATGCGGATGGCCGGGCCGAGCGAAAGGGCCGAGAGGTTGATGCGCTGCTTGTTGAGCGTCTTCATGACGGAGCGAAACCCCGTCCCCTCAGATCCGCCGAGCACCGTTTCCTCCGGCGCAAAAACATCGTCGAAGAAGATTTGACCGATCGGCGCACCGGCCTGCCCCATCGCCGGCATAGGGTCACCGAGACGCATGCCGGGAGTGTCCCGTTCGAGCAGGAAAGCCGTTACGCCGTCACCGCCCCGTTCTCCGGAATCCCGGGCGAGCACCGTGTAGAGGTCGGCAATCGGCGCCAGAGTGATGTATCTTTTTTCGCCGCTAATCCTGTATCCGCCTTCGACTCTTTCGGCGCGGGTCTTTAACGCCGTCGCGTCCGAGCCCGCTTCCGGTTCGGTCACGGCCAGGCACCCGATCATTTCTCCGGTGGCCAGTTTGGGCAGGTAGCGCTGTTTCTGTTCCGCTGTGCCGTCCTCGATGATGCACCCGGAACCGATACCCGCGTTCTGGCCGCCGTAAGCCCGGTATGCGACCGAACACTGGGTGAACTCGATGAAGGCGAGCGCGAGTTCCTCCGTGGTCAGTTCCGAGCCACCGAATTCTTCCGGGATGCTCCAGCCAAAGCTTCCGAGCTTCCTCATTTCCTCGATGACGTCATCGGGAATGCGGTCCTCTTCTTCCACGCGGTCCTCGTTGGGAATGGCCACATTTGTCACAAACTGTCTGATCCGCTGCAGCAGATCGTCCATGCGTGCTTGGTCTCTGATCACGAATACTGTCTCCGCGTTGCCTGGGTGTCGGGCGGAATGAATTTCATGGGGGAGAAATCGTTACGGTAGAAGGATGAACGCTGATTGTGGCGACAGCCGTACCCAGCTTCGGCCGATACGGAGGACGAATGATACTCACTCCAGCAAGGCATCGGATGGTTGGAGTGGACCATAGAATGCATGAATTCGAGACCTATAGGTACTCCTCTTCACCAGCACGGGTATTTGATGAGCATCGGTCCCGAAACTGCTTTTGCCTACGCGTCAGGCATGATCTCGGCAATTGCTATGCCGTGTTCGCCCGCGACCGAATACAGAAGGTAAGAGCGTCCTTCTTCACAGAATATGGCGGGGTCTCTCAATTGGCATACCCGGTCGTGGGCCATGCCGCGCTTGGACGGCGCCGGTTGTAGGTCGGCTCCCTCAAAGGGCATCTCTGGTTTCAAGACCGTCAGCGGCTCCGATGTCTGCCAATCGAGCCAATTGGACTCAAGCTCAATCTGGGCCACAAGAATGCTCTCAGGGGCATCACCGATGTTTGAGTAGAACACCGAGAGTGTGGCGCCTTCGAGTTTCAGGGCTGAATGCCGCATGTTTGCCGAAAAAAGGGTAGGTCCCTGAACGAAGTCGGTAAAACCATCTTGGGACCGATACACGACTCCGGGCATTGCAAGTGCGTATACCCAACCTTCCCAGGCAAAGGCGCGGAAATACGACCGCCCTAATAACTCGGCGGAGGCTGAGAATGACAACCCGTCATTCGAGATCGCCACGCGCGTCCGCTGTGGGCTCCCTGGGACGCCGCTCGGTTGATCGGAGCCGTGGAAATACATTCGGATGCGCCGTTCCGTATTGTCCACATGGACATCAGGCGAGGCGATGTGGCCCGTAAACCGAGACTCCGAAAGAGGGAGGGCACCAGACTCATGCATGGTCCACGGGCCTTCGAGGCCATCGGCATACGCGAGGCGAATGTAATGGCCGTCGTGGTGGGCGAAATACAGGTAGTAACGACCGAGCGGCTCAGTGATCCATTCGGGCACGCGAATCAACGACGGGCCGTTGATATTGGACCCCATTCGACCGTCCATATTGGGACGGATGATCGGATTAGCCGCGAATCGCGCTACACGCATGGCGACAAGACACTCACCCGCGTTGTGAAGAGCCCGTCACTGACAGGACAGGCCCGAATAATACTGGGCGAGTGAGGCGATTTCGTCTGAGGACAGTGATTCAACATTGGGTGCCATTTTACCGTGGTGGCGCAGATCGACATCGAAATCAACGGCTGGATCGATATCGGCGGAGTTGCGAAGCAGTGTGAGCTGCCGCCTGAGGTAGCCTTCTTTCTGACCGGCAAGATGGGGAAAATCGTCGCGTTCGCTTCGTCCGTCATTTCCATGGCATGAAGCGCAGGGTTCCGCCGTGGCCGGCATTTCAATTCCGTCCGAGGTTGCCGGCACCCCACATGACAATCCCGCGTAGTAGTCAGCAATATCCGCGATGTTCTGATCCGACAGGTTCACAGCTATATCTGACATGAGCCTGTCTCGTCGCGTCGACAAACGGTTGGATGCATCGCTGGAGGTTCCCGAAACCGCCCGGAACAGACCCAACTGGGCTCGCAGGTACCTTGGCTGCTGTCCCGCGAGATTCGGAATCTTGTCGTGGTCGGTAATTCCTTCCTCACCATGACATCCACCGCAATTCAGATCTTCTGCCAGCGCTTTGCCGGCCTGGACATTCGCTGCCGAGCCGGATGCGACGGTCTCGCCTCTCGAGCAGCACTCGGCCAGCTCCACGGCCTTGGCGATCGACTCTTCGGAC
>MDTE01049339.1_pt1 | contig 12472 bp, 13 predicted proteins | sample 811231 | NCBI WGS metagenome assembly MDTE01 (sample SAMN05326651, study PRJNA326480) | marine metagenome | isolation source: seawater | place: Indian Ocean: Red Sea | collected 2010
AAGAACGCTTTTTGTAATTATAGCTTTTTTATTGGTGCAACAAAAAATAATTTTAATCAATTATCTAATTTAGAATTATTAAAAGGGTGTTGTGGAGTTAAAATCTTTATGGGATCATCCACTGGAGATTTATTAGTTGACGATGATGAAAGTTTAATTAAAGTATTTAGTTCAGTTAATAGAAGAGTTGCCATTCATAGTGAAGATGAATTTAGGTTGGCTAAAAGAAAAAAAATTTTAGAAGAAAAAAATGTTTCAATTTTTGATCATCCTATATGGAGAGATGAGAAAGCAGCAATATCAAGTACTAATAGATTGATAAAGATTGCAAATAATTTAAAAAAAAAAATGCATATTCTTCATATTTCAACAGCTGATGAAATTGAAATTATAAAAAAACACAAAAAGTATATAACTTGTGAAGTAACTCCTCAGCATCTTTTTTTTAGTTCACCTAAATGTTATGAGAAACTTGGATCTTTATCTCAAATGAATCCACCTATAAGGAATAAAATACATCAAAACGGTCTTTGGAAAGGTATAAGAAAAAAAATAGTTGATGTTATCGGATCAGATCATGCTCCACATACAATGGAGGAAAAACTTGCACCCTATCCCAATTCACCATCTGGAATGGCAGGAGTCCAGACTGTTCTTCCGATAATGTTAGATTTTGTTAACAAAGGCAAGTTATCAATTTTTGATGTTACAAGGCTTTTAAGCACAAATCCTTGTAGAATATATAATGTGAAAAACAAAGGATTAATTAAGATAGGCTATGATGCTGACCTCACAGTTATTGACTTAAAGAAAAAATTTACAATAACCAATAATTGGATCAAAAGTAAGTGTCAGTGGACACCTTATGACCAAATAAAAATCACTGGATTACCTGTATTTACTATTATTAATGGAAAAATAGTAATGAATGATAATGAAATAATAAGTAAGCCACAGGGACGGAGAGTTGAATTTAATTAGTTATTTTTTTAGAATAAATATTTAGAATATAGTCTTTGGAACAATTGAGTTGCTTTAATAACTTATTTACTGCAATTATTTCTGCTGTATCTTTATCTGTAGCTTCAACAACTTCTGAAACTTTACCGAAGAAATTAAATTCTATTTCAACTCTAAACCAGTTCATCATTTTTCAGTCCTGTTAACAATTGTACTAATTGTAGCATCACCTGTAACATTTACTGCCGTTCTTACCATATCTAAAAATCTATCAACTCCCATAATTATTGCCACTCCTTCTAAAGGTAAGCCAACTTGATTTAAAACCATACCTAACATTATAATTCCAACACCAGGAACCCCAGCAGTTCCGATTGAGGCAAGGGTAGCAGTTAAGATAATAGAAATGAAATCATTTAAAACTAAATCAACTCCATATAGATTTGCAATAAATACAGTCGCTACCCCCTGCATAATTGCAGTTCCATCCATATTTATTGTAGCTCCAAGTGGTACTGTGAATGAAGCTATTTTTTCTTTAACTTTTAAATTTTCTTGTAAACATTTTAAGGTAATGGGTATCGTAGCGCTACTACTTGATGTTGAGAAAGCAAAAATGATTGCCTCTTTAATATTTGAAAAGAAATTAGTCAAATTAATCTTGCCTAGAAATTTTATAAGCGGAGCATACACTACGATGATTTGCAAAAATAATGCAAAAAGGACAACTAAAAAATACTTCAGAAGCTCTAGAACTGTACCTAGACCTTGAGTTGCAAAAGTTTTTGATATTAAGCAAAAAATACCAAAAGGAGCCACCATTATAACTATCTGTAGTATTTTCATAATTGTCTCGTTTAATTCGTTAAAAAAGCTTTTAATTACGTTATTTGTTTTTATTAACGAAATCCCACATCCAATTAAGATTGAGAAGAAAATTACTTGGAGCATATTTCCCTCCGCAAGGGATTTAAAAGGATTACTTGGAATAATATTTAAGATTGTTTTTATAAAAGATGGTGCGTCTTGTATTGCCAAATCTTTGCTTGGTAATGTTAATTTACTAACCCCTTCTCCAGGGTTTAATATTGAAGCTAAGGTTAGAGATAGTGAAATTGCTAGAAATGTTGTTAATATATACAATGATACTGATTTAATTCCAATTCTCCCAAGACTTTTTAGATTTTCAAGATTACTTACACCACATATGAGAGATACAAAAACAACTGGCACTACCATCATTTTAAGTGTTTTTAGAAAAATAGTACCTCCAAAATCAAGGAAGTTTATGATCATTTCTTTAGAATTAGTTTCAAAAAAATTTAAAAAAATTCCAACTATTACCCCTAATAAAAAACCGTAAAAAATATTTAGTGTTATATCCTTTTTCATATGGTGCCCTCTACTGGTTACGCTCCAGTGGCTGAGTCTTACCAAGACCCTGTTTTACTATTAAACTAAGAGGGCATGAAGTAAGTGAGCTTAATATTACAAAATTAGGTACCATTAAATCTATTAAATTTTAAATCAATCTATTAATTAGTTATAAAATATAGATTTATACTTAAATACTTTTTAAAAGTCTGTAAAAATTTTTTGAAAATAATTCAACGTCAAATAAAGGACTTTTTTGAAACTTGTTAATGAATTTTTTTTTTTGAAAATTTATTTTTTTTTTATGTGAAAAATTAATTGCTATATCGACGTAGTGATCATGATTTTTTGCAATCCATTTTTCCATAGATAAGTTATGATTTATGCTTTCCCCACACCTAAACATATGAGATTCATTTTTTAGAGTAAGAATAGGAGTTCCCATAAAAGCTGACTCGAAACTTGTTGTTCCCCCATTATAGGGAAATGTATCTAAATTAATGTCAACCAAATTAAATGAATTAAGGTAATTAATTCTATTTCTTGAAATAGCAAACCTTATTCTCGAATTTGAAATTCCATTTTTTTTAAAGAAATTCAAAATTTGTGTTTTATCATAATTTTGTTGTATTCCATTATTAAAAAATAAATAGCTATTCCTCCTCCTTGTTAAGATCCTTGACCAAGTTGTAAGAACTTTTTCATTCAATTTCTCTGGTCTTTGAAAACAACCAAAAATTGTATCTTCCGAGTTTTTTTCCTGAAATTTTATATCTTTGAGTTCTGATTTTGAGTATACACACCAAATATTATCCATTCTTAAAATTTTTTCACTAAAATTTTTTTCATCTGAGTTAGGAATAGAAAAAAAATCTCCTAGTATAAAATCCATTTCTTTTAGGTTGGTAGTAGCCAACCAACCAGCCCATGATATTTGTATTGGTGATGGCTTATATTTAAAAATCTCTAATTTATTTCCTTTAGTAAAACCTGACATATCAAAAAGAAAATCAATTTTTTCTTTATATATTTTATCAGATAACTCTTCATTTGATATTTTTGAAACTTCCTTCCATTGAGAAAAATTTTTTGCATAGTTTGATATTTGGTCTTCAATGCCTCCTGTATTAAAAATATAGATTTCAAAATTCTTTGATAAAAAAGGTAATAAATCTTTTAAAAAATATCCTATTGGATGATTTCTTATATCTGGGGAAACAAATCCTATTTTCATCTTATGAGTTTTCAAATTATTAAATTTATATGCGTTTGGTTTTTTTAAAAGATTTTTTACATAGTATTTTGTTGACTCTAAATAATTTAAACTGTCTCCAACATATGTATAGCCTTGAATAACAGGAATTATCTTATTTAATGATTCAGTATCTATTGAAATTAATTTTTTAAAGTATAATTCTGAATTTTTATATTTTTTTTGAAGTAATAAAACTCTTGCAATATTTTCAAGAACTAATTTATCTCCAGGTACAATCCTTTCAGCTTTAAATAAGTTTTTTAAAGCTTCGTCAGTGTTTTCAATTTTTAAATATAAAGTAGCAAGGTTAACTAGAGCAGGAAAAAAATCACTTTTGATTTTCAAACATTTTTCAAAGTTTAGTTTTGATTTATCAAAATCTAAAATTTCAAGGAATAGATTGGCTTTGTTATAATAAATAAGGTGATTGTTAGAATTTTTCTTTAAACCTAAATCAAATTTCTCGAGTGCGCTTACGTATTTTCCCAATTCTCTTAATGCAACACCAAAAGAATTATAAACAAAATCATCAGCCCATTCATTTTTTATTATTTTATCAAGACAATTAATTGCACTTGAAAATTCCTTCAGTGACATATAACAATTACTTAATCCAAGTAAATTTTCTTTAGTTAATTTAATTTCTAAAGATTTCAGATATATATCTTTAGCACTATTAATTTCATTATTTTTAAAATACAGATCAGCGAGTTCTATGTATGTTAAAAAATTCTTTGGGTTTGATTTTAATTTTTTTTTTATATTATTAATTAAGTGATTCATAAAACTTAATTTTTTTAATAAGAAAAAGTTACGTTGCGTCTGGAATAAAATTGAAACTTTTTGGTGTAACTTTATTCCAATAAACATTTAACCTAGGATCAGCCACCTCTTTTTTCTTTTTTAATAAAAGTTCTCCCTTAACTGCTTTGGGATAAATCTGGTCAGCCAATCTAATATCACTTTCAGATAACCTTCTCACTATATGTCTTCTATTTAGTTGAACAGGGTGCGTTACACCAACAGCTTCAAGTAATTCTTTTAAAACAAATAAGGTGTTTTTATGAAAGTTATATGCTCTATTTGATCTATCTTCTATATCAATGGCCCTATACCTCATTGGATCCATAGTAGCTATACCCGTTGGACATTCTCCAGTATGACAGGATCTACATTGAATGCAGCCAATTGAAAACATAAATGGTCTAGCCATATTTACCCAATCTGCACCTAGAGCACATACATGAGCAATATCGAATGCAGATACAATTTTTCCTGATACCCCAATTTTAACTCTATCTCTTAAATTAGCTCCGACCAATGCATTATCAACGAAAACAATTGCATCTTTAAGAGGGCATCCAATATGATCTGTAAATTCGGCTGGGGCTGCACCTGTGCCACCTTCAGAGCCATCAACGGTTACAAAATCTATTATTCTTTTCTCTAAAACCATAGTTTTAACTATTGAAATAAATTCCCACGGATGACCAATACACAACTTAATTCCAATTGGTTTTCCTCCAGACAGTTTCCTTAACTTTTCAACAAAGTCTAGTAATTGAGAAGGATTTGAAAACTCTTTATGTCTTGGTGGAGAAATGCAGTCTTTGCCTTCCTCAACACCTCTTGTTTCTGCAATTTCACTTGTGACTTTCGGTGCCAATAACATTCCACCATGGCCTGGTTTGGCTCCTTGACTTAATTTTATTTCTATCATTTTGACTTGATCAAGCTTAGCCTTTATAGAAAAATTCTTTGGATTAAATTCTCCTTTTTTATCTCTGCAACCAAAATATCCTGTTGAAATTTGCCAGATGGTATCTCCTTCACCTGATTCATGATACTTAGAAAGTGATCCTTCTCCTGTATTGTGAGCAAAACCACCAATTTTTGCTGCTTTATTTAAAGATGTTATTGCTGGGGGAGAGATTGCTCCAAATGATGTACCTGAAATATTAAGAACAGACATTTCATAAGCGTTTTTACCTTTACCTACTTTAGTTCTGAAATTATCATCATTAATCTTTGAAGGTGTAATTGAATGATTGAGCCAAACAAAATCATTTTCATACATTTTCTCTAGAGATCCAAATGGTCTTACACCACCTTCATCCTTTGACCTTTGATAAACCATTGTTCTTTGGTTTCTTGAATAAGGTAATTCATCATCATCGGCTTCCCAATAATATTGTCTAAGTTCTGGTCTTATACTTTCAAGAAAAAATCTAAATCTCCCTAGTAATGGAAAATTTGATAAAACAGATCTCTTTTTTTGTAAAAAGTCTTTTAAAGAAATTAGAAATAAAATAATAAAAAAACAAAAAAAGGGTACAAAGAATAAATTATAAAAAGACAGAATAAATGTCAGACCTGATATAAGTCCGCTATATACAAGTAAAGAATATCTTCCCCAAATCACTTCATACATGATGTACTTACTTTATCAAATTTAAATTTGAAACAAAAGCAAGAAAGATATCAATTCTGAATAAAATTTTAATTCAAAATCGTTCAAAAATTAAAACAAAACAGTTTATTTTTAAATTAATTTGCTATTTAATAAGTCAAAATGGATGAAAAAAAAATAAAAGTTTCACTAAAAAAATTTGCAACTGACAGAGACTGGAATAAGTTTCATACACCAAAAAACTTAGCTATTTCTATTAGTTTAGAAGCGTCCGAACTACTTGAAATCTTTCAATGGTCTAATGAAAAAATATCCTATTATAAAAAAATTGATATGAGAAAAAAAATTTCTGAAGAGGTTGCAGATATAACGCTATACTTAATAAGATTTTGTGATCTTATGAATCTTGATTTAGAGAAAATCTGTCTTGAAAAAATAAGATTAAATGAAAAAAAATACCCTATTCATTTATCTAAAGGAACTTCAAAAAAATATACTCAATTGAATAAAAACAAAACTTCCTCCTTTCAAAGAAGAGCGAATTATCTTAGAAAAAATCTAATAAAAAGAAAGGAAAAATAGATGGGAATAATGCCAGATTTTTGGATTAAAGAAATGGCAAAAACAAAGAATATGATAAATCCGTTTGTTGAAAAACTTGTAAAAAAAAATGTTTTATCATACGGCCTTTCTTCATATGGTTATGATGCAAGAGTTGATGAAAATTTCAAAATTTTTACTAATGTTGACTCCGCAACCGTTGATCCAAAAAAGTTCTCTAATACAAGTTTTGTTGATAGAAAAGGTAAGTATTGTATTATACCTCCAAATAGTTTTGTATTAGCACAAACCGTTGAATATTTTAAAATACCGAAAGAGACACTTGTTATTTGTGTTGGAAAATCAACGTATGCTAGATGTGGAATAATTGTAAATGTAACACCTCTTGAACCAGAATGGGAGGGGCATGTAACTTTGGAGTTTTCAAATACAACTCCATTACCGGCAAAAATATATGCTAATGAGGGTGCAGCTCAATTTCTTTTCTTTCATGGACAAGAGATTTGTAAAGAGTCATATGCTGATAGAAAAGGAAAGTATATGTTTCAAAAAGGGGTTACACTACCAAAGCTTTAAAATGGATAGAATAAAAATTATTGGTGGAAATCCACTTAAAGGAATCATAAAAATTAGTGGATCAAAAAATTCAGCTTTACCGATCTTGGCAGCTACTCTTTTGACAGACAAACAATGTACTCTGAATAATGTTCCTAGACTGACAGATGTCTTCACTATGATAAAGTTACTTAAATCTTTCAATGTTAAAATAGATTTTAAAAAAAATACACTTTTATCAAAAAGTGATAGGCCACAGTCATTAGTTGCTTCTTATGATTTAGTAAGAAGAATGAGAGCTTCTTTTCTTATTCTTGGACCATTATTAGCAAGATATGGTTATGCAGAGGTTTCAATGCCCGGAGGTTGTGCGATTGGACAAAGACCAGTAGATTTACATCTTGATGGTCTGGAAAAACTTGGAGCAAAGTTTGTAGTAAAAGATGGTTATGTAAAGGGTCAAGTTAATGGTCTTTTAAAAGGAACAAAAATAAGGCTTAAAAAAAAATCAGTAGGGGCAACTGAAAATTTAATGATGGCAGCATCACTTTCTAGAGGGAAGACAATAATAGAAAATGCTTCACAAGAACCGGAAATAGAAGATTTAGGAAAATTTTTAAAAAAGATGGGTGCAGATGTCAATGGATGCGGAAGTGAAATTATAGAAATAAAAGGTAAAAAGAAATTGAATGGATGTAATTATAAAATCATGCCAGATAGAATAGAGGCTGGTACTTTTGCATTATGTGTTTTAGGATGTTCAGGAGACATAATATTAAAAGAAATAACACCCTTTGTAGCAAATGATTTAAAAAGAACTTTTTCTTTTTTGAAACAAATAAAGTTCAAAAATACAAAAAGTAGGTCAGAAATTAAAGTTTCAAAAAATTCAGACCCCCTGAATTCAGTTATGGTAGAGACTGAACCTTATCCCGGTTTTCCAACTGATCTTCAAGCCCAACTAATTGCAGCTTTAACAATTTCCAATGGTGTGTCTGAAATTCAAGAAAATATTTTTGAAAATAGGTTTATGCATGTAAGTGAATTAAAAAGAATGGGTGCAAATTTAGCTCTTGATAAAACAAAGGTAAGAGTAAAAGGAAAAAAAAAAATCTATGGTGCTGAAGTAATGGCTACTGACTTAAGAGCATCATCTTGTCTTATAATAGCAGGCTTGATGGCACAAGGTAAAACTATTATTAATAGAGTGTATCATCTTGACAGAGGTTATGAAAATATAGAGTTAAAGTTAAAAAATTGTGGAGCTTTAATAGAAAGAATTAAATAAAAATGAAAAAAATTATATTTGCAGTACCTAAAGGAAGAATTTTAGATGAATTGATTCCAATCATGAATAATGCAGGAATTAAACCTGAGAAAGAATTTTTTGCTAATAATTCTAGGAAACTTATGTTTAAAACTAATCTTAAAAATTTTATTATCATTAGAGTTAGAGCGTTTGATGTTGCAACCTTTGTTGCATTTGGAGCAGCTCAAATGGGTGTTGTGGGTGATGATGTTTTAAATGAATTTAACTACGAAGAAATAATAAATATACTTGATTTAAAGATTGGTAAATGTCGTCTTTCTATTGCAAATAAGTTAGATGAAAAATTTGATTATGAAAAAAAATCTCAAAGTCATGTTTTGGTAGCAACAAAATATAAGAATACTGTTACAAAATATTTTGCTGAAAAAGGTATTAGAGCTGAATGTATAAAACTTAATGGTGCTATTGAACTTGCACCAAAACTTGGAATTTGCTCATCAATTGTTGATTTAGTCTCTACTGGAAAAACTCTTAAGGAAAATAACCTAAAAGAAAGTGATGTTATCTGTGATATTACCTCTAAACTTGTAATTAATAAAATTGCCTATAAATTAATGAATAAATCAATATCGGAAGTGGTAAATAAATTTTCTGAGGTTGTAAATGACTAAAATATTATTTTGTAAAGAAAAAAAATTTAATTCTGAGTTTATCAAACTTCTAAAAAAAAGAGATGATGATGACCGTAAGATTGATAAAACAGTTGAAAGCATAATAGAAAATGTAAAAAAAAAATCGGATCAAGCTTTAATAGATCTTACAAAAAAATTTGATAAATTTTCAGTAAAAAAAGTTAGTGATTTAGTTGTTTCACAAGTGGAAATTGAAAAAAGTTTTAAATCTATAAGTAGTAAAGTATTATCTTCACTAAGAAATGCAATTATTAGGGTTAAGGCATATCATAGAAAACAACTGCCAAAAAATAATTTTTATAAAGATAAAAAAGGAGTTTTACTCGGAGGAATATGGAATCCAATTGATTCTGTTGGACTCTATGTTCCAGGTGGAAAAGCAGCATATCCTTCATCTTTAATTATGAATGCAGTTCCTGCCATAGTAGCTGGTGTTAAGAGAATAGTTGTGACAGTTCCGGTGACGAAAGGTGAGGTAAACCCTCTTGTACTAGCTTGTTTAAAAATATTAGGAATTAAGGAAATTTATAAAATTGGCGGTGCACAAGCTATTGCTGCATTAGCATACGGAACAAAAACTATAAGAAAAGTAGATAAAATTTTTGGACCTGGTAATGCTTATGTTGCATCTGCAAAAAAAAAAAGTATTTGGAAAAGTCGGTATAGATATGATTGCTGGACCTTCAGAAATATTAGTTCTTGCAGATAAAAATAATAACCCTGATCATATTGCGATTGACCTATTATCACAAGCTGAGCATGATTACTTAGCACAGTCAATTTTAGTTTCGGATAATTATGAATTTGCTAAAAAAGTTATTAAAAGTATTGATAATTATCTAACAGTATTAAAAAGAAGAAAAATTGCTTCGGCCAGCTGGAAAAATCATGGTGCAGTGATAATAACTCGATCCCTTACTGAATCTTTTGATTTAATAAATGAAATTGCTCCAGAGCATCTTGAACTAGCGATTGATAAACCCATGAATTATTTAAAAAACATTCGAAATGCTGGAGCCATCTTTCTTGGTAGAAATACCCCAGAAGCTATTGGAGATTATATTGCAGGTCCCAATCATGTACTTCCAACAGATAGAACAGCTAAGTTTTCATCTGGTTTAAATTTACTAGATTTTTTTAAAAGAACATCAGTAGTAAGCTGTAATAATAAAAACTTAAGTATTATTGGTAAAGACGCTATTACACTTGCTTATGAAGAGGGTTTACAAGCACATGCTTTATCAATAGAATGCAGAATAAAAAACTAAAAGTATTATGGCTAAAGAAGAATTAATGGAATTTAATGGCACTGTGAAAGAACTACTTCCCAATGCGATGTTTAGAGTTTTACTTGATAATAATCATGAAATAATAGCACATACAGCAGGTAAAATGAGAAAGTTTAGAATTAGGGTACTTGCAGGTGACCGTGTAACTGTTGAAATGACTCCTTATGACCTGACCAAAGGTAGAATTACCTTTAGGTTCAAATAAAATTTATTTTGCCTTCAAATAATCGAATCATTCTCGCTTCATCATCTCCACAAAGAAAATATCTATTATCCCAAATAGGAATTAATCCATCAAAAATCGTTCATCCTAATTTAGATGAAAATAAAAATAAAAATATATTTCCGTCAAAACTGGCTCAAGAGCTAGCAGTGAAAAAAGCATTGATTGTTTCAAAAAAAATTGAAAACAAAAATTTTTTTATTATTTCTGGCGATACAATTGTTTATAGATCAAAAAAGATTTTCGAAAAAACTGATAAAAAAGAAATTGTTAAAAAATATTTAGAAGAACTTTCTGGAAGAAGACATAAAGTCTATGGTGGAATTTGTATAATTTCACCAAAAGGAATCATATCAAAAAGGCTTGTCACAACAGAAGTTTTTTTTAATAAAATTTCAAAACATGAATATGATGAGGATCTCCTTAACGAAGGAAAAAATAAGGCAGGTGGATATTCTATTCAAGGTCAAGCATCAAAGTTTGTAAAAAAAATTAGGGGTTCATATACAAATATCGTTGGTCTTTCTTTAAGTGATGTTTACAATATGCTCTTAGGTGAGGGGTACTTTAATACATAATTTAGTTAAACCCATTGTAAAAAAAAAAACCTAATTTAATATCAATATTTAAATTATTGCCCAGGTAGCTCAGTTGGTAGAGCAAGCGACTGAAAATCGCTGTGTCGGTGGTTCAATTCCTCCCCTGGGCACCTTTCAAATGCATAAACTTAATTATTTTTTTCTAATTATTTTACTTTTTACTAGCTGCAAACAGATAGATGAAAATTTTTTTCCCTATAAACAGGGTATGACATGGACTTACACAATTCTTTTAAAATCAAGTTATACCGGAAAAAGCCATGAGAAAAGACTATTAATAACGAATATAAAAACACATAAGAAAAGAGAAGGTGTTGAATTTTTTAGACTTCATTCTAATGGAAATACCTATAAGTATTTTGTAGATAAATTTAATAATAAAATAATTAGGCTATCAGCTTTATTTAACTATGGTGAGGGACTAACAGAACCAATTAATAGAGAAATTTATCCAGATTTATTGTTTGAAAAAAAAAAGTGGGAATTAACGGAACAACTTTTTTTAACCAGAGGTTATCAACCTCCTGTAAGAAACTTCAGACCTGAAAGCAAATTTACTATGAATTATTCTCTGGAAAGAAGAATGAAAATTTTTAAAAACAGAGGAATTACTTTCAAAAACTGTATTTATATAGTCGGCACAGGCTCAACGAGTTTTATTGCTGATTCAAGATCAGGTCCGCTGGAAGTCTTAATTAAAAGTGAAGAATGGATTTGTGATAATATTGGCACTGTATTAGAAAAGAGGTATGAAGAAACCAAAGCGTCAGCATTTGGAAATGCAACTTTTATAAAGGAATTGATACAATTAAAATAAAATGAGCTCAGTTTCTTTTATCATTCCTGTTTTCAATAAATCTAGTTTTTTAAAACTAGTAATTAACTCCTTAAAAAATCAGTTAGGAAACTTTAAAAGAGAATTTATATTTATTGACGATGGTTCAACAGATAATTCTCTTGAGATTATTAAGAATGAAACTAAAAACTTAAAAAACACCTATATTATTAAGCAAAAAAACCATGGTTCAGCTCATGCAACTAATAGAGGAATCAAGTTAGCAAAAATGAAATATATAAAATTTTTAGATGCTGATGACTTGATAGTTAATTATGCAACAAAAAAATTAATGGAAATTCTAGAATTAAATTCACATTGTATTTTAGCTTATGGAAGTCAAATAAAGGTAAAAGATTTAGATAAAGCTAATCTTAATAGATCAATTGATCTAAATAATATTAAAGTTTTTAAAAATCCATTAAAAAAAGCAATGAGAAATTCGATGT
>MDTE01063498.1_pt1 | contig 12470 bp, 7 predicted proteins | sample 811231 | NCBI WGS metagenome assembly MDTE01 (sample SAMN05326651, study PRJNA326480) | marine metagenome | isolation source: seawater | place: Indian Ocean: Red Sea | collected 2010
GAGAGGCGCGAGCGAGACGCGAGAGGCGGTGAAAGCGTCGGACGGGTGCGAGGCGGTGGCGTTGGATGAGAATCTGGCGCCGCACGTCGACCACTTGAAGTATCGATACGCGACGTTTTTGGAGCGGAAAGCCGCGATCGAGAGCGCCGAGGGGTCGCTGGAGGCGTTCTCGCGAGGATACGATGCGTATGGATTCACCGTGGACGAAAAAACCGGGGACGTGACGTTCCGGGAGTGGGTGCCCTCGGCGGCGCACTGCGCGTTGATCGGCGACTTTAACGATTGGAACGGCGAGGCGACGCCGATGGTGCGAACGGAATTCGGCACGTGGGAGGTCACGATGCCCGAGGGCACGATCGAGCACGGGTCGAGAGTGAAGGTGCGCGTGTTCATGGACGATGGGAGGCAGCTCGATCGCGTCCCGGCGTGGGCGACGAGAGCGACGGTCGAACAAGGCGTCATGGGCGCGGGATACGACGGCGTGTTTTGGAATCCCGAGGAAAAGTACGAGTTCAAGCACTCGTCCCCGAAGAAACCGGAGGCGTCGAGAATTTACGAGGCGCACGTGGGCATGAGCTCGAACGATCCCAAGGTGAACTCGTACCGCGAGTTCGCGGACGACGTCCTCCCTAGGATCGCCGCCAGCGGGTACAACACTGTGCAACTCATGGCGGTGATGGAACACGCCTACTACGGTTCGTTCGGGTACCACGTGACGAACCCGTTCGCGGTGTCCTCTCGATGCGGTACGCCCGAGGAATTGAAGTACCTCGTCGACAAGGCGCACGGACTCGGCGTTCGCGTGCTGTTGGACGTCGTGCACTCGCACGCGTCGAGCAACGTCAACGACGGTATCGCTGGGTTCGATTTCGGTCAAAAGGACGTGGACTCGTACTTTGGCGTCGGCGACGCCGGCTACCACTGGTTGTGGGACTCGCGACTGTACAAATACGACAACTGGGAGGTGCTTCGTTACTTGTTGTCCAACTTGCGCTACTGGGTCGAAGAATACAACTTCGACGGCTTTAGATTCGACGGCGTCACCTCCATGTTGTACCATCACCACGGATTACAAATGGAGTTCTCCGGCGAATACGACCAATACTTTTCCACCGCCACCAACGTGGACGGCGTCGTGTACTTGATGCTCGCGAACGAGATGCTTCACTCGTTGTACCCTGAAATTGAAGTCATCGCGGAGGACGTGAGCGGCATGCCGACGCTCTGCCTCCCGGTGTCCAAAGGCGGCGTCGGTTTCGACGCGCGATTGGCCATGTCGATTCCGGACTTTTGGGTGAAATACCTCAAGGAACGTTCCGACGAACAGTGGAGCGTGTTCGACATGGTGAGCACTCTGTGCAACCGTCGATACACGGAGAAGGCCATCGCGTACGTCGAGTCGCACGATCAATCCATCGTCGGTGACAAGACGACCGCGTTTTGGTTGATGGATGCCGAAATGTACTCTGGTATGTCCGCTCTGAGCGAACCATCCATCGTGATTCAACGCGGTATCGCGCTTCACAAGATGCTTCGTCTCGTCACCGCGTCGCTCGGCGGCGAGGGCTATCTCACCTTTATGGGTAACGAGTTCGGTCATCCCGAGTGGGTCGACTTCCCTCGCGAGGGTAACAACTGGAGTCACGAGTACTGCCGCCGCCGCTGGGATCTCGCCGACGCCGATCACTTGCGTTACCAACACCTCTTGAGCTTTGACAAGGCGATGATGGCGTTGGACGACGAGTACGCGTACATGGGCGCCTCGCACCAGCACGTGAGCACCGCCGACGACGGTCGTCAAGTCCTCGTCTTCGAGCGCGGCCCGCTCGTGTTCGTGTTCAACTTCCATCCGTCCAACACGTACGAAGGTCTCGAGATCGGCGTCCCGGAACCGGGTAAATACCGCCTCGCCCTGGACACGGACGCGTCCGATTTCGGAGGCTCGTCTCGCTGCGGTTTCGGCGTCGATCACTTCACGTCCCCCGAAGCGCCCCCGAGCTGGGTCGGTCCGTACGAGCAGACCCCTCGCGCCGCAAAGATGCGAGTGTTATCTCCCTCGCGCTCCGCGCAGGTGTATTACCGCGTGCACGAACCGAGCGCGGCGCCGCCCACCGAACCGAGCGTCGGCGAAATCGTGCGCGAAATCGACTCCGACGCCTCCTCGGCTCGATGAGCGTCGCCTCGACCGCTGTTGTTGTAACGATCCTCCATCAAGACATCTCCACTGAACGTTCCTCGCCCGCCGCGCGCATCTTCCACGTCTTCCGCGCGCCGCGCGCAATCTCCGCGGCGTCCCGAGACGTCGACGACCCGTCGGCCAAACCCTCAACTCGACACAATTCGACACAATCGCGCGTTCGCGCACCGTTCGCGACATGTCGCGACCGAACGGACGACGCGGCGCGACCGCGCGCGCCGTGCTCTCCCTCGCCCTCTCCCTCGCGCTCGTCGACGGCGCGCGCGCGATGGCGACGGCGTTACCCACGACGACGCTGAATGCGCTTCGAGCCTCGCGCGCGGACGACGCCGTGCGGGCGGCGTTCATCGGTGCGGACGCCCCCGGAGCGCTCGTCGTGCGCGGTGTGAGCGATGCGTACGTCGACGCGCGGCGGCGAGGATTGCGAGCGTTCGCCGAGTGCGCGGCGTCGACGGAGGGGGCGACGGACGGCGAGTCGCCGCCGTTGACGAGGAGCGACGAGTGGGCGCGCGCGCACGATGGGGCGAGTCGAACGACGATCGCGAGCATGTCGAGCGCGCGGTTGAGATTTGATATCGACGACGCGTGCGGTGAGGCGGCGGGCGTGCGCGCGGATTTGGAGATTATTCGAGACGCCGCGGACGACGTCGCGTCGGCGGCGTTGGCGAGATTGGACGCGGCTTTTCACAACGCCACGGGTGGGTTTTACGAGAGAAGCGCGCGGTCGGACACGAGCTTGGATCACTTTCACGCGTACGGTGCGCCGAGTGTCGAGCTCGAGGCGCGGACGGAGGATGTGTCGGCCGAGACGGAAGGGAAGCACGCGCACACGGATGTCGGCGTCGCCATCGTCATGACTCCGGCGTTGTTGCTCGACGAGAAACCGGGCGCGAGCGGCTCGAGAGGTTTGTTCATCGGAGATATCGAACCAGACGTCCCGGACGATGGAATAATAGTCATGCTGGGTGAGGCGGCGCGCGCGTGGGTGCCCGGATTGAGCGAAGAGATGCGAAGTCTTCTCAAGGTGCCGACGCACGCGATGCGTCTCACGGGTGACCGCGCGTGGTTCGGTCGGATGGTCTTGCCGCAATCCACCACCGCGCACCCTACGGCGGACGTGACCTTTGGCACGTGGCACGAGGGTGCGATTCGAGCGGCGCAGAGCTCGAACGAAGCCGCCGAGAGTGAGCGATGGGCCGCCGTCGCGTGCCCGGCGCCGGTGTTCGATTCGCCCACTGTCGCGTCTAGACGACGCAGGTTGCAGAGCGATAACACGTGCGGCGCGGGACAAATTTATTGTTGGTTATCGTGCGTCGCCGCCCCGGATTGCGGGAGCGACACCGCGCAGTGCATCGATTCGGCGACGGGACAGGCGTGGATCAACGCGCCGAACAACCACTGTAACGCGTGCACGGCGCAATGTCCAGCGACGAATTACCCATCCTCGTCCGGGATGTGCAATAAGCGCCTCCCACCGACGACGATGTACATGGACGGGTTCAAATGGACCACCGGCGGTTCGAGCCAGCCGTGCACCGCGCTCCTCTTCAAGAGTTGGTCGCTGCACACGCCCGGTCTCCTCGCCCTGGGTTTCTTCTTCACCGTCGCCATGGGCGCGTCCATCGAAGCCATGGCGTCGATCAGACGCAAGTTACAGAACACCGGCTTCTGCAACTGTCACAACATTCCACCCACCAAGTCCCGCGCGTACTCGGTCGGCATTTACGCCGTCCAAGTCACCGTCGGCTACCTCCTCATGCTCATCTCAATGACGTACAATTTCGTCCTCTTCTCCTCCGTCGTCGTCGGTCTCGTCATCGGACACCTCTGTTTCGGCGCATCCGCCCCCGTCACCGCCACCACCAGCGCGTGTTGCACGCACGTCTCGCCCAGCGACAAACAAGACTGTCCCGGCTGCGCGCCCTCCGCCCCCGCCTCCGGCGCCGCGGACCTCCCTTCGTGCTGCGCCGCCCGCGACGATGGCTCATCGGGAGCGCCTTCCTCCTCGGGCGATTCCCTCAAACGCCCGCTCAGTCGAGACGTAGAATCAGCTCGGTAATAATACTTCCCTAAGACTACGCCCGTTCCGTTCCCTCTCTGGGGCTGAAAATCGCCCAGCCGCCGTGTCGTCACTTCGCGCGCCGTCGAGACGGGAGTCCGCATGGCGGACGTCCGCTCGGCGCGCGAGCGCGTGAACGCGACCGTTCGCGACGACGCGCGCGATGGTGCCGACGTCGAGGTGCGACGACGACGACGAACCGCGACGATGACGCGACGCACGGCGACGCGTGGTGACCCGCGCGCGCGGGAGGATCGAGCGCGCGGGAGGCGCGTGAGGCGCGCGAGGGGGGCGTTCGCGACGCGGAAAGGGGGGTGGATGGTGTGTGACGACGCTTGGGCTCGCGCGAGGGCGAGGCGGGGGACGCGCGCGTGAGGAGAGGGTTGGGACTGACCGAGGGCGCGACGACGACGACGACGACGACGCAGGCGCAAAGAGTGCCGAAGAGACGCGCGCAGGCGCGGTATAGGCGATCTGGTGGTGTTTTCTCGGTGCAAGATCGTGATTTAGTGAACGCGCTGGAGAATATTAAGAACACGCGCGCGACTGCGGCGTACGGGAACGCCAACGCGTTTTCGTCCGCCACGGCGAGCGCCGTGCGAGCCGACGTGCCCACCGCGTTGGGGGTGTATGTCAAGGGTTTGGCGGATACAGTCGGGTTTAAGGATTCGCTGCAAAACGAACCCAGCGCCGTGGAGGTGCCGGTGCCCGAGCACCCGAAGGAATTGACGCTGGAGCACGTGTACGAGGCGTTTTCGGTGGAAACCATTCCCTCGCGCGGGTTGCGCGACGTGCACGCGCGCGCCGCCGAACTCGTGGAAAAGCACTCGCTGGAGGAAAACTTTTGCATCGTGGATTTGGCCGCCGTGAAGGCTTTGTATGAGTACCATCGTCGAAAGCTTCCGCGAGTGCGACCGCACTTTGCCGTCAAGTGTCTGCCGGATAGAGGCATCATCTCCACCCTCGCCGCGTTGGGCGCGGGTTTCGACTGCGCGAGTCAAGGCGAGGTGGAACTCGTCAAATCTCTCGGTGTTCAAGCCGACCGCATCATTTTAGCTCATCCGGTGAAACGGCCGTGCGATTTGCGATGCATCGCCGAGCACGAGGTGCCGTACACCACCTTTGATTCCGTCTCGGAGTTGCACAAGATTCTCGCCTCCAAGGTCAAGGTGAAGCTCGTCTTGCGCATTCGCGCGGATGATCCCATGGCTCGTCTTCCGCTCGGCGCCAAGTACGGCGCGCCGTTGGACAAAGTTCCCGAACTTCTCTCTGTCGCGGCGTTGCTCAACTTGGACGTCGCTGGCGTCTCCTTCCACGTCGGTTCTTCTTCTCGCAACCCGGATGCCTATCGCAACGCCATCACCTTTGCGAGACAAGTTTTCGACCAAGCAGCCTCCATGGGGTTCAAGATGAATCTCTTGGATCTCGGCGGCGGATTCACCGGTTTGTTCGACGCTGAAGGGCGAGTCAGCGAAGCGCCGTCGAACTTTGACCGCGTTCGCGAAGCGCTCGACGAATTCTTCCCCGACGACGGCACCTTTGAAGGGTTGCAAATCATCGACGAACCCGGTCGATATTTCGCCCAAGCCCCCGTCACGATGGCGTGCCTGGTGTACGGTAAGAGAGAAGGCATCAACGACGAAGGCGAGCGTCACATGGACTACTACATCACCGACGGTCTCTACGGCTCCTTCAACGGTATCATCTACGACGGCTTGGACCTGCCGACGTACTTTTTGCAACCAAACAAGGTTGCGCCTCTCGCCAACTTTGATCACGACGGCTTCGACGGGGTGAAAATCTCGTCCACCGTCTACGGTCCCACGTGCGACTCTCTGGATTGCGTGATGCGAAACATCCCCCTTCCGGAGCTGTCTAACGGCGATTGGCTCATGTTTCCCGACGCGGGCGCCTACACCATGGCGGGCGCGTGCGACTTCAACGGCATTCTCTGCTCCAAGTATCACACCTTTTACGTGAGCAGCGAAACGATTTCGTCGACGGCGACGAAGGAACAAGCCGATGAGCTCATCTACCAAAGCCAGCGCCCGTCTTGCGCCTTGGTTCAGAACCGCTGAGAGGACCCAGACGGCGCAAAAGAAGCGCACGCGGGCTCGTCACCCGCGCTGTACATTATTACGTCATTCGCGACATACGCGTGGACAACTCAAGCATCGAACTCGCACTTGTACCATCAAACCACGCGGTATGATTCTTTTCTTCACGGTAATATACAACACGCACGATCATCGCAATACCGACCGTCCCGTCCTTTCCTCTCCGTCGCGCTCGTCTCGCGCCTTCGCGCGGCTCGAGCTCGGGACGCCCTTCACTCCGACGCGCGCGCCGGTCCATCGTCGAGCGACTCGAACACCGAACGCGAATCCAGACGCGCGCTCGCGAGTCGTCGTTCGGGAATCGCATCGCCCCGCATCGCGAACGCGAGGACGCGTCCGAATCTTCGATTAATCGATCGTCGACCGAACGCGAGGACGCGTCCGACTCTTCGATTAATCGCTCGCGATCGATCGTCGACCGAACGCGAGGACGCGTGCGAATCTTCGATCAATCGATCGCGATCGATCGTCGACCGAACGCGCGCCATGGATTCGCGATGTCTGCACAGAGTCACCACGGGCGTCGCGCTCGGCGCCGCGGTGGGCGGCGCCGTGGGCGCGTGTTACGGCACGTACGAGGCGTTCGCGTACAAGGTACCGGGGCTGTTAAAGGTACGACACATCGGTCGCGCGACGGTGGGCTCGTCGGCGCTCTTCGGACTGTTTTTGGGCGCCGGGTCACTGTTGCAGTGCGGACGACGCTGAAAAGCGCGCGCGCGACGACGCGTACCCGCGCGCTCGGGCGACGACTCCCGTAGTAATACAAACTCCCGCGCGTAGAGAAAAAATAATAGCGACGAGACGAGCTCGTTTACTTTTGCGCATTTCTGAGCGCGAGTTGTCGCTCGATGAAATCGGCGTTAATCTCCCTGCACGCCGCCTCCTCGCACCCGACCGCCACCTCGACGCCGGCGTCCGCGAGCGTCCGCGCGCCCCCCCCCGACACTCTCGGATCGGGATCGATGAACCCCACGACGACGCGCGCCACCCCCGCGTCCACCAACGCGCGCGAGCACGGCGGCGTTCGACCGAAGTGATCGCACGGTTCGAGCGTCACGTACGCCGTCGCCCCCCGCGCCCGCCCGCCCGCCGCCCGCAGCGCGAACACCTCGGCGTGCGGTTCCCCAGCCTTTGGATGGTATCCCTCCCCCACCACCTCGTCCGTTCGCGCGTCGACGACGACGCATCCCACCAACGGGTTCGGGAACACCTCCGCCGCCGTCGCCGTGGCCGCCAGCTCGAGCGCGCGACGCATGTACCGCGCATCCGTCGCGTCGAAGGTTCTCGACGCTCGAGGCGCGTCCGCATCGCTCGCGCTCTCGCGACGAACGACGCGCGAGCGCGAGACGCGGACGCGCGAGAGAGAGACGCGGACGCGCGGCGCTCGAGCGTCGCGCCTCGCGGTCGCGGTCGTCGTCGTCGTCGTCGCCATCGCGGGCGTCATCGCGACGCGCGTCTCGGACTGGCGCCAGTCGTCGTCTCGACGCGCCCGACGCGCCATGTCCGCGGAGACGGCGTCGCTCGCCGCGAACGCGCGTCAACAGATCGCGCGTCTGTTGACCCAACTCGCCGACCTGGAGGAGGCGCGAGAGGTGCGCGTCGTGCGTCGCGCGCGCGCGGAGAATGTCTCGACTGACTCGCGTCCCGCGCAGGAATTCGACGACGATGAGTACGAAGAGACGCGCGCGGAGACGCTGACGCAGCTCGAAGAGTTTAAAACATCGCTCGCGAGGATGTCCTCGGGCGATGTGACGCTCCGGGACGAGCTTCAGGCGGTGAAGGAGGCGACGCACGCGGCGATCGCGAGCGCGTTTCGCGCGCCCGAGGTGTTGAAGATGTTCGCGTTGGGGCAGACGCGAGAGCTTCGAGAGCGCGTGCGAATGGCGGATCGAGACGTGATGCTCGGAAAGATGAGCGAAAGGGACGGGGAGGTGGTGCGGGTGGAGGCGCTGACGGCGCTGAAGAAGATGGGGGCGACGTTGGACGAGGAGGAGTTGACGTATTTGCGGGCGCACATGACGAAAGGCTTGACGGATTTCGTCGCGGAGACGGGGTAGGCGTGGAGCGCGCGCGCGTGCGTTGTGAATATTACACGTAGTACGTAGTGGATAGATCGTCGTTACGGTTGTGGACGAGCCTGGACGATGCACACGTCGCCGTTGGGGAGGATGCATCCCTCGACGTCTTGGGCGAGCGTCTCGCCGTCTCGCGGGCTGAGCTCGCGCTCGAGCGCGGCGCCGATGTCCAAGAGCTTGCGGGCGACGTCGGTGCGTCTGTCGGCGTCGTTGTGAAGCCAGTGGGAAGCGTAATCGGCGGCGACGGATTTCATGCCATTGACCGAGTCGTCGTCGCGGACGAGCGCAGTGCCGAAGGACGCGAAGGCGTTGACGTCGACGTCTCTCGACGCCTTGTCGACGCTCACGCGACACGGTGTTCCTCGAATCGCGCCCGAAGCGAGCGTTTCTCCGAGACCAAGCGCAAATTCGACGTATGCCGAGTTGATGTCGTTCGTCAGAGGGTGCTTGGTGTGCAAGACGAAACTCACCTCGGGAGAGAGCATCTCTTGAATGAGCACGCACATGTGCGCCTCGAAGTGACTGACGCCGGCGGCGGCGCGAGACGCCACCGCGCGGGTCGTGAACAGAGACGCCCAGACCTCGGAAATGGCGTGTCCAAGCGCCTCCTTGGAGTAAGCGTCCACGTTCGGGATCGAGTCGTACAGACCGGCCGCTGACATGCCCTCGAGATCTTCGACGTTGGCGCTGCTTCGCACCATGACTCGAGCGCCCGGACCAAACTTGTCCGCGATTTGTTGAAGCGTCTCGTCGGACGGTCGAAGCGACCGCACGAGCGTCTGAATGATTTCACACGTGTCGCGAACCCTCACGGGGTCGTTCGAGATGTCGTCGAGCTCTTGCAGTTTACTGTCCAAGAATTCGAGCTTGCCGATGCCAGCGCACGCGAATTCCATGGCGCCGAACGGCAAGACGACGCCCGCGGGCGCGGAGAAATCACCCGAACCCTCGGCGATGAAGCTCAGTCGCGCACACATGGCTGATTTTGTGCCGGCGACGGCGATGGATTTCTCGAGACCGCGACGGTCGAGTTCGACGAGGTCGAGAACGCTCGTGCCGCACGACAAGTCAGAGTTCAAATGAATCTCGGGCGCGGTCGCACCCGGCGCGACGGCAGTCGTCGACGCCTTGGCCGATTCCGTCGTTTCTTCGAGCGTGATATTGGACGCGGCGGCCGATAACTTGACGGCGGACGCGTTCGCCAACGATTTCGCGTGGTCGACGAGCTTTTCATCCTCGATGGCGATGAGCGGCACCTGCGCCTGTCGCGCGCGAAGCGCGAGGTGACTCAAATGCGGAAGCGCGTGGCAGAGCACGACTCCGCGCACATGCGGGCCGCACGTGGACACTTCCTCGTCCCCGTCCGCGCTCGCGACGACCAAAATCACCGGTTCGGTAAATTGCGCGCAGTCCTCCGGCGTGAGTCTGTCGACGCACTTGAGCGCCCCGACGGCGTCGCCCTGAACGACGCAATCCCATCCCGCCGCTCCGGTGATTTGTCTGCTCACTCTCAATAATAACGAGGCGAGCTTGGCGGATTGGAACACGACGCTCGCTCGAATTTGTCCCTCTGTGAACACACTGATGGAGCCATCGTCGATGCCTAGTCCGTGCCCGAGACTGGACGCGCGCCCGTCGAATAGAGACTCCAACAAGGAACAAAAGTCGACGGCGCCGCGTCTCGCACGTTCGGCAACCGCTTGCACGCGCAAACCGCCCTCTTCACCGCCGGGCAAACCATCGCGCGCGAGAGCTTCGGCTTCACCCGCGATCGCATCGAGTACGTGATCACCGCCCGCGCTCAACGCCATCGTGCGAGAGGCCAACGCGAGCGCCTCGAGCGTGAGTTTCAACTCGCTCGCGCTGATGTCTCCTCTCGGCGGTTCAGTCTCCGCACCAAGCGTGTTCAACAAACGGCTTAGTAAGACGAAGGCGTAATCTTCCATGCCCAGTTCAGCCAATCGCCACTGCTGTCTCGTCGCCGGATCCGTGTGTTCCAAATCACCGTGAGACTCGAGCGCGGCTACGATGTCGACGCGCGCGACGTGAATCGCTCGCAAGCACTCCACCGACGCGCTCATGGTCACCTGATCACCGATGCGATCGGACGCGGGAAGCGCGTCCACCTTTGCCTTGGCGGCGAGGAACTTCTTCGAACTCTCCGACGCGCGACCTGGGGCGCCGTTCTCGTTCGCAATGCGATCGATGCGATCGGTGACGGACGACGCGTTGAAGAACTCCTTGAGTTCGCGGTAAAATATTTTGAACTCATTGACGAACTCCTCCGGATAATCCGTCCCGGGCGCCGTCAACTTGGCCAACATCGCTTCGGTGGCGACCAAATCTTCCGGTCCGGCGCACCGGTGAAGCTTGTTTTGAATCGTGTGCTTGATCTCTTGTCGGACGTCTCGGCACTTTCCGTCCCTGTCGCCCTTGCCGTGCGCGATGTCTCGAATGCGCGTCAGCGGCACGCTCTGCGTGAACTCGGCGGTGAACGCCGGGAGACGAGGGTGAAGACGACGAATGAGCGCTCGCAATTCGCGCGCGCGGTGGTGATCGCCACCGTTCGCGATATCGTTCGCCGCGCGTTCCGCCGCCTCGATGGCGCCGAACATGCGCTCTGCGGATCCCGCGTGATGGTTCGGACGATAGTGCGTCCCGTCCTCCACGCACGCGATGGCGCCGACGGAGATCCAGAACAAGTACACGGTGGCGTACGCCAATGTGTCCACGTCGGCGCCGTTTTCACAGATGATATTTTCAACCGTTTGAAGCTTTTGTCTCCACGACGACGAATCTCTGTCGCCCTCGACGACGCGTCTCGCGACTTCGGCGAGATTATCCGTGTTCCACCGCACGTTTCGCTCGTTGTTCCCACCCTTGTGCGTCTGTAACTTGACCTCTTGACCGCGCCATTGGTTCAACGCTGCGAACTCTCGCGTCTCCTCCGCGCGCCGCTCGGGCGCCGGAGACGCCGCCGCGGCGCCTCGCGTCACCCGCTCTCTCTTCGTCGACGTTCCTCGCAATCCCCCGTTCGGGATCTCGATCGAGATGTCCCCACCGTCGCGTTTAAACCACACTCGACAATCACTCGTGCGCGGCAAACACACGACCGCGCGCACGTCCCCTCCTCTCGTTTCCAGCGCCAACTCGAGCGTCTGCGCGTCGCCGCCGCTCGCGCGAAACGCCGACTCGCACGATTTCCCATCCGGCGCGCGCGATCCCTCCGGCACGCGCACCAACGTCTCCTGCGGCGAACACCACTCGCCTCCATCTTCCGCGCGCACGCCCCAGTGCAACAACAAATCGTTCCCGTCGCTCCCTCGCGCGTCCACGGCGTCCATTTTCAGCGCCAGCGTCGTCGACGCGCCGTCGACGACGTTTGAAAACGCATACGACAATCGCGCCGTGGACCCATCGTCCGCGCGCACGCCAAACGTCGTCCACGTCGTCGTCTCCTCCTCCTCCTCCTCGTCTCGCTTTTCGATCGCCTCGATCGCTCGCCGCGTCTCGCGCGCCGCGCCTCTCTCGTCGTCTCTCTCGTCGTCTCTCGCCGTCGTCGTCATCTCCCGCTTAATCTCCGTCGCCAACGTCACCAACGTCCCTCGCGCCTCCTCCACCGCGAACGGTCCATCGTTCGCGTTCGCCCTCGCGATTCCGCGCGCCTCTCTCGTCGTCTCTCTCGTCGTCGTCGTCGTCGTCTTTCTCGTCGTCGCGCGCGCGCGCGGATTCATCCATCCTCGCCCATCGCGCGTCCGCACCGCGCGCGACGACGCCGACGCGTCCATCCACCGATGACCGACCTCTCGACGTCGTCTCTCTCGCCCCCGTCGCGTCGACCGCGTCGATCCGATCCGTCGCGCGATGACGTGCGCGACCGACGACGACGCGGTCGAATTGAATCGCGAAAGGAAGGGACTCACGACGAGTCATGACTCAAGAAATACACCCACCTCTCGCACGCCATCTCATCCTCTCTCTCTCGCGCGCGCCATTCCATCGCGACGCGCCCATCGCGCGAC
>MDTE01048315.1_pt1 | contig 12469 bp, 10 predicted proteins | sample 811231 | NCBI WGS metagenome assembly MDTE01 (sample SAMN05326651, study PRJNA326480) | marine metagenome | isolation source: seawater | place: Indian Ocean: Red Sea | collected 2010
AATATTGGGTGCAATATCAGATAATACAACCCCCGCTTTACATTTATTTTCAAATAAAACCTTTTGAAGAATTTCGGGATTATTAATATCACCCTGTATAAAATCTACCAGGTTTATTGGCGTCATTTCCAAAACATCTATTCCAACTATTTTTTTTATATTTTTTTGCTTACTGGCATATTGCGACCAGGAGCCAGGACAACAACCCAAATCTATAACGAAAGTAGAGTTTGAAAATATTTTATATTTTTCATTAATTTCAATTAACTTATAAACAGCACGGGATCTATAATTGTCTTTTTTTGATTTTTTTACAAAAGGATCATTTTTATGTTTTGTAAGCCAATTTGTAGTTCTCTTATTCTTACTCATTACATGTTTTATTATATCACTTTCAGTCATTATCATTGAATAGATACATTAAGATTGTTAGTATAATTGAATGACTAAAATTACTTTAAAAGGGAATGAAATAAATACAATAGGTGATGTACCAAAAGTTGGTGACAAGGCTCCAGATTTTATTTTAGTTGGCGAAAATTTAGATGACGTAACTCTAGATAATTTTAAAGATAAAAATAAAATATTAAGCGTTGTCCCAAGTTTAGACACACCAGTTTGTCAAACTTCAACAAAACTTTTTAATGAAAAAGCAACCTCTTTTCCTGATACAGTTATTTTAACTATTTCTGCAGATTTACCATTTGCAATGGCACGTTTTTGTTCATCTGAAAAGTTAGATAATATTAAACCTTTATCAATGATGCGATCAAGAAATTTTGCTAAAGACTATGGAGTATTAATTGAAGATGGTCCGTTAGCCGGTATTACGGCAAGGGCTGTAATAGTAATAGATAAACATAATATGGTAATCCATTCACAACTCGTCAAAGAGATTGCAGAAGAACCTGATTATGATGCCGTACTCAATTGTTTAAAATAGTTTAAATGAGTTTTACAAAACAAGTCCTTTATTCAATGCTATTTGGTATTTTTTTTGGACTTGCATTAAATGTATTTATTATCCCAAATGAATTAATTGAAACCTTTTTAATTGAAAATATTTTTACCACTTTAGCTACAATTTTCATTTTGCTTTTAAAAATGATTGTACTCCCTTTAATTTTTGTCTCACTAATTTCTGGTATTGTTTCTATTAATGATACATCTGCATTAGGAAGAATTGGTCTAAAAACAATTACTCTTTATATATTAACAACAATAGTTGCAATTTCTTTAGCACTATTATCGTCAACGCTAGTTGGTTATGATCAACAAAATCTAAATTTAGGAACAAGCTTAGTTTTAAATACTGATATCCCTGAACCAAAAAACTATATTTTAACTTTTTTCCCAGAAAATTTTTTTGCATCGCTGGCTGATGGTAATGTTATACATGTATTAGTTTTTGCTATCTTCCTTGGTATAGCTGCATCATTAATAAAAGAAGAAATTAAAGTCTATATAGATTTGATTGATGATTTAAATAAAATTCTTAATAAGTTAGTTATATTAATTATTAAATTGACTCCTATTGCTGTTTTCTGTTTATTAGCCAAAACATTTGCAACTCAAGGAATAGAGGTTTTTATACCATTAGCAAAGTACTTTTTCCTTGTTATTTTTGTATTAATGTTGCACTTTACAATTACATACTCAATTCTTCTTCAGCTATTTACATCTCTAAATTTGAAAAGGTTCTACAATAAAATTAAATCTATCCTTATCTTTACTTTTAGTACAGCTAGCAGCAACGCATCTATACCTTTTACATTAAATGCTGTTATAAATAAATTTGGTGTTAAAAAATCTGTAGCTTCTTTTTCAATACCTCTAGGCGCTACCATAAATATGGATGGTACAGCAATTATGCAAGGGTGTGCTACTTACTTCCTGGCAACTTTTTACGGAATTGACCTCTCATTGAATGATTACATTACAATAATTATAACAGCAACTCTAGCTTCTATTGGGACCGCAGGGATACCAAGTGCAGGAATTTTGATGTTATCAATTATACTGACAGAAATAGGGATACCTTTAGAAGGCATTACTTTGTTGCTTGGTGTTGATAGATTGTTAGATATGATTAGGACAAGCGTAAATGTAACAGGCGACACTTGTATCACATGTATTGTTGCTAAAAGTGAAAATATGTTAGATGAAAAGAAATATAATTTAGATGAAAATTAATTTAAACTTTGGTGTCGACTCTGAATATCAGTAGCATCAAAGTTATCAATAAATAAAATTGCTTTGCAGAAAGCTTTGGCCCCAGAAACTGTTGTTGTGAGCGAAATATTATTGTTTTGAGCCTCCTGTCTAATTGAAAATGAATCTTTAATAGATTGCGCTCCCTCAGTTGTATTAATAATTAAATCAATTTCTTTATTCTTGATCATATCAACAACATGAGGCTGACCTTGTTTAACTTTATTAATTTGTTTACAAGGAATGGAGTTTTTCTCTAAGTAATCAAATGTCCCTGTAGTTGCAAAAATAGTAAACCCAATTTTTATTAAGTCTCTTGCAACAATACAGGCTTCTGCTTTATCTTTATCTCTGACACTTATGAAAACATTTCCAGATTTAGGTAAAATAACTCCCGCAGCTCTTTGCGCTTTAAAATAAGCTTCACCAAAACTTTTTCCTAAACCCATAACCTCTCCTGTAGATTTCATTTCTGGCCCAAGCAATACATCAACTTCCGGAAATTTGGAGAATGGGAAAACTGCTTCTTTAACAGAAAAATAGTTTGTTTTAATCTCTTTGGTTAATGATAATTCTTTTAAAGTTTTACCAACCATAATTAGTGCTCCAATTTTTGCAAGCGGAACTCCTGTCGCTTTAGAAACAAAAGGAGCTGTACGTGATGCTCGTGGATTCACTTCAAGTAAAAAAATTTCGTCATCTTTAATCGCAAACTGAGTATTCATCAATCCTATTACATTTAATTCAAGAGCTAATTTTTTAACTTGTTCTCTTATTTTTTTTAGAATTATTTCTTTAAGTGTATAAGGAGGTATAGAACAACCAGAATCTCCAGAGTGGATTCCAGCTTCCTCAATATGTTCCATAATTGCACCAATATAAACGTCTTTTCCATCGCAAATAGCATCTACATCAACTTCTATTGCATCATTTAAAAATTTATCTAAGAGTACCGGCGAATTATTAGAAACAGTAACCGCTTCTTTCATATATCGTTGTAAATCATGATCATTAGTTACAATCTCCATAGCTCTTCCTCCTAGGACATATGAAGGTCTGACAACTAATGGATATCCAATTTTATTAGCCATCTGCAATGCCTCTTCAGGGTTTTTAGCAGTTGAATTTATTGGTTGTTTTAAATTAAGTTTCTCAACAAGTTTTTTAAATTTCTCCCTATCTTCCGCAATATCAATTGATTCAGGAGATGTACCAATAATAGTTACGTTACTTTCTTTTAATTGATTTGCTAATTTCAATGGAGTCTGCCCGCCATACTGAACTACAACGCCGTCTGGTTTTTCTTTCTCAATTATTGCGATAACGTCCTCAAATGTCAGAGGCTCAAAATATAATCTATCAGAGGTATCAAAGTCAGTTGAAACAGTTTCAGGATTACAGTTTACCATAATTGTTTCATAACCAATTTCTTTCAAAGCTAATGAAGCATGTACGCAACAATAGTCAAATTCTATTCCTTGACCAATTCTATTTGGACCTCCACCCAAAATCATAATTTTTTTATTTTTTGATGGTTCAGACTCACATTCATCATCATAAGTAGAATACATGTATGCTGTTTTTGACTGAAATTCAGCTGCACAAGCGTCAACTCTCTTAAAAACTGGCTGTATATCCATAGAAATACGCATATTTCTAAATTTATTTAAATTACAATTTAATGTTTTGGATAAGAAAGAGTCTGAAAAACCTTTTCTTTTTAATCTTAAAATATCAGAACGAGATAAGTCTTCAGTTTTTTTATCTAAAAGGAGGAGTTCTTCTTTTATCAAATCATCTAGTTGCGCTAAAAACCACTGATCAATTTTAGTAAGACTATAAATATCCTCAAGAGAAAATCCTTGTCGGAATGCTTCCCCAACAAATAAAATTCTGTCCGGAGTTGCTGAAGTTAATTTTTTTTCAATGTATTCATTGTTATCTTGTTGAGAATTATTTGGAAGATTAGTTTTGTTAAGACCATCAATTCCTATCTCAAGTCCTCTTAATGCTTTTTGGAATGATTCTTGAAAATTTCTTCCAATAGCCATAACTTCTCCCACTGACTTCATTTGTGTTGTTAATTTATTATCAGCTTCTTTAAATTTTTCAAATGCAAACCGCGGAATTTTTGTAACAACATAATCAATAGTTGGTTCAAAGGAAGCTGGTATTACATCGCCTGTTATTTCATTTTTTAATTCATCTAAGGTATAGCCAATTGCCAATTTTGCTGCAACTTTTGCAATCGGAAAACCTGTAGCCTTAGAAGCTAGAGCAGATGAACGCGAAACCCTTGGATTCATCTCTATTATGAGGAGCCTGCCATCTTTAGGCGATATAGCAAATTGAACATTTGATCCTCCTGTGTCTACACCAATCTTTCTGAGAACCTGTATTGATGCATTCCTAAGTTTTTGATATTCCTTATCTGTTAGTGTTTGAGCGGGCGCTACTGTTATTGAATCCCCAGTATGTATACCCATTGGATCAATATTCTCAATAGAACAAATAATTATACAATTATCATTTTTGTCTCTAACGACTTCCATTTCAAATTCTTTCCAACCAATAACAGATTCCTCCAGCAATACTTCGCTAGTAGGTGATAAGTCTAACCCTCTATTAACAATTTTTTGAAAATCATCTTTATTATAGGCAATACCACCACCTGAACCTCCTAGAGTAAAAGATGGGCGTATTATTATTGGAAAACCAATTTCTTTTTGAATATTCTCAGCGTCATTATAATCATGGGCAATAAAAGATTTAGGAGTATTTAGTCCAATCTCATTCATTGCATTTTTGAACAGTTCTCGATCTTCTGCCATATCAATTGAGTCTGTGCTTGCCCCAATAATCTCAACATTATATTTTTCTAAGATTTTATGTCTATTTAAATCCAAAGTTGTATTCAGAGCAGTTTGTCCTCCCATAGTAGGTAAAATAGCATCTGGTCTTTCTTTTATTATGATTTTTTCTATATTCCTCCAGTGTATGGGCTCTATGTAGACCTTGTCCGCCATGTTTGGGTCTGTCATGATAGTTGCAGGGTTTGAATTTACTAAAATTACTTTTATTCCTTCCTCTTTTAGGGCTTTACAAGCCTGCACTCCAGAATAATCAAACTCACATGCTTGTCCAATAATAATTGGCCCAGCACCTATAATTAAAACACTATTTATATTTTTACTTTTTGGCATGTTCTTTTCTATTTTCCATTATTGAAATAAACTCAGAAAATACCCCATTAATATCATGCGGGCCAGGACTGGCTTCTGGGTGTCCCTGAAATCCAAATGCAGGAATATCTATTCTTTTTATTCCTTGTAAGGAATTATCAAAAAGAGAGATATGAGTAATTTCTAAATTTTTAGGTATGGTTTTTTTGTCAACAGCAAAACCATGATTTTGGCTTGTTATAAAAACTTTCTTAGATTTCAAATCTAGAACTGGATGATTAGCTCCATGATGACCAAATTTCATTTTAATTGTCTTGGCTCCACTTGCCAATGCTAAAAGCTGAAATCCTAAACAAATCCCAAACATTGGAATATTGTTATTCATGAGCTCTTCGATATTATTAATCGCATAATTACATGCCATGGGATCACCAGGCCCATTTGATAAAAAAACTCCATCAGGTTTTAATTTTAGAACGTCTTGTGCTGGAAGTTTTGCTGAAACAACTGTTAATTGACAACCAAGATTATACAAAATTCTTAAAATATTATGCTTAATTCCAAAATCATAAGCTACAACATGGTGTTTTTTTTCTCTTTTTAGTGGAATGTCTCCATTGATGTTGTTAAGATCTTCAGTCCATTGATATGTTTTTTTAGTGGTAACCTTTACAGCTAGGTCTTTTCCTAACAATCCAGAAAACTCTTTGATAGATTTTTTTGCTTTCGCTGAATCAATATTTTTTCCAGTTAGAATACATCCATTTTGGGCCCCTTTTGTCCTAAGAATCTTGGTAAGTTTCCTTGTATCTATACCATATATAGCAACTAGTTTATTTTTCACCAAATAATCCTCTAAAGTTCCTGTTAATCTCCAACTATTTGCCAGCACAGGCACGTCTCTTATTATTATTCCTGAACAATGTATTTTTTTAGATTCCATATCTTTTAAATTAATTCCGGTGTTACCTATATGTGGATTTGTGAAAGTAATGATTTGTGAGTCATAAGATGGATCTGTAATAACTTCTTGATATCCTGTCATAGCTGTATTAAAAACAACTTCTCCAACAGCTGTGCCTTCAATACCAAAGGATTTCCCACGAAATTCTGTTCCATCATCAAGCACAAGAATGGCATTGTGATGATTAGACATGGTTTTTATGTAAAAAAAAAGATGGCTCAAATAAGTCATCTTTCTTGTTTTCGTATATTTTTTCTTTTAGATCCATCTAAAATTATATCCTACTTAAAACTACAGCTTTTGTCTAATCTTTAATACAAAATTATATATTTCTTTTTTCTTGTAGTTAGTAAATAGCTTGATTATGCTAACAATCTCGCTCACATTATATCTTTTTAACAGTTTTTTAACTTTTTCTCCGTAATTTTCAATTAGTTCGGTTGGTTTAGGAGCTTTATCCACAATGAGTGTAATTTCCCCAGAAAGAGGTTTTTTTGATATTTCAGTTAGGAGTTTGTTGGCTTTAAGGGTACTGACAGATTCATGTAATTTAGTTAGTTCCCGAAAAACTGTTATTAAGGTGTCCTCACCAATAATTTCTATAATATTTTTTAAAAGTGCCTTTATTCTGTGCTTACTCTCAAATATGACAATTGGACAACCTGATTTGCTTGCCGATTTGATTTTTTTAATTCTCTCATTATTTTTTTTAGGCAAAAACCCAAGAAAGATAAAATTATTCATTGGTATGGTTGAAATAGACAATGCGCAGGTAAGGGAGCTAGGCCCTGGAATTGGTATAACAGAACATTTTAATGAAGTCCTTTTAATTAATTCATATCCAGGATCAGAAATTAAAGGTGTGCCAGCATCAGTTACTAGCGAAATTTTATAATCTTTATTTAAATCTGATAAAATAGACTCAAATTTTCTTTTTTCATTATCTTTATTGAAAGTAATAATCTTATTTTTTATATTATATTTATTTAACAGTTTTGAAGTTCTCTCGGAGCTTTCTGCTAAAATATAATCACTATTTCTTAGAGTGTCTAATGCACGCAAAGTAATATCTCCTAAATTTCCTATTGGTGTAGATATAATATAAAGTTTTCCAGACATGATTTTAAAGATGAATTTTGTTTATATTTAATAATTTACATTGTACTATAGTGGAAGTACAGCAATTATAAAATGCACATATCAGAAATAGTTAAAAAAAACTTTCATGATAACTTGGAAATTAATAAAATTTCTTTAGAAAAGTTATTACCTCAAATAGAATTAGCAACAACAAAAATAATTAATGTGACAGATAGCTCTGGGAAAATTATGTCATGTGGGAATGGAGGGTCTTCTGGTGACGCACAACATATAGTTTCAGAACTAGTTAATAGGTTTGAAAAAGAAAGAAAAGAGGTTGCTGCTATTTCTCTAAATTCAGATACAGCAACTATAACATCTATAGCAAATGATTATGATTATAAATATATTTTTTCTAAACAAATTAATGCTATAGGAAAAAAAGAAGATCTTTTAATTGCTTTCACAACAAGTGGAAACTCTTCTAATATTTGCGAAGCAATTGATGTAGCAAAAAAAATTAGTATACCTATTATTCTTATTACTGGTAAGGATGGTGGAAAAGCATCAACTCAATTATCTTCAAATGATATTGAAATTAGAGTTCCAAGCGATAGGACTAGTAGAATACAGGAAGTTCATTTAGTTATTATTCACTCTATATGCGAATGTATCGATCAACACCTTACTTAATTATTCCATTTCCTTTTCAGTCTCTGTTAGACTAACTTTAAAGGATTCTCTAGAAAAAATCCTGTCAGCATACTTCTCAATAATTTTTTTATCATCAGACATATCTACTTTTAAATGTTTCATTCTCCAAAGTAAAGGAGCAAGGCTACAATCTACTAAACCAAAGTCTTCACTCATAAAAAATTTATCGGTTATAAATGGTATTATCTCTAAAAAATAGTTTTTTATTTTCTCTTTAAAAGCATCAGTTAAAACTCCGTTTTTATATGAATTATTAAATTCTGGATACCATTGATGCTCAATTCTATACAAGGCAAGACGGAATTTTGCTCTTGCAACTGGATCTACTGGAAGTAGTGGTGGATGAGGAAATCTCTCATCAAGATATTCAATTATTACTCTAGAGTTTTGTAGTATTAACTCCCTATCAACAAGAGTAGGAAAATCATTATATGGGCTAATAAATTTAATCTCTTCATCAATATTATTGATATCAACCTCATGTAACTCTGCAACTATTTCTTTTTCTTTTATTACTAACCTAGTTCGATGACTATGTAGACAGTCAGGGAATGAAAATAGTAAGATAGCTGAACGTCTATTTGCTAATGATGTCATAATTTATTCCACATCTTTCCAATATTCTCTTTTCAATAAATATGCGACAAATGCAAAAAGTACCAAAAAGATTATTACCCAAAAACCTATTCTATATCTTTCAAGTTTTGCTGGCTCTGAGACATAGGTTAGAAAATTAACAAGGTCTGTAATAGCCTGTTTATATTCTTTTTCATTCAATGATCCTGTAACTACATATTCAAACTCTTTTACACTACCCTTTACAGGTACTTTTAATCCCTCCATCCACCATAACACATGAGGCATACTTACATTTGGATAAAGACTATTATTTACACCTAATGGCCTTGTATCATCTTTAAAAAATGATAATAAAAATGTATAAACCCAATCAGGTCCTCTTGAGCGAGCAACAAGAGATAGGTCTGGCGGCTCCACTCCAAAAGCCTCTTTAGATGTATCTTTATCTACAGAATTCAAAATCAGAGAGCCAATTTTTGTCGGACCTCCATTTTTATCTGTAGTAAAAATCAAATTTTTCTCAATAGCCTCTTTCGACATACCTAAATGGTTTACAAATTTACTATAACGTTGATATTTCAGAGTATGACACCCTAAACAATTATTTATATAAATCTTAGCACCTCTTTGTAATGATGGTTGATTATGAAGATTGATTAATACTGGGCTCAAAGGGCTAACCTCAGCTGCAGAAACCTTGAGAGGTATTAATAAAACTAAAAGTATTATAAAAATATTTTTATTCATCCATTCTTACTCTTTCTGGGACCTCTTTTGTAATTTCATTTTTACTAGTGAAGTAAAGTACCGCAAAAAATCCAAAATAAATTAGGGTGAGGAGTCTTCCAATCCAAGTTAATAATGGCGTAGGAGGGTTCATTCCTATATAGCCAAGTCCTATAAAACTTATTATGAATAAAACTAAATTTGTTTTATATAAATTAGACCTAAATCTTATTGATTTAACAGGGCATCTATCTAACCATGGCAATACAAATAAAATAAGTATAGCTATACCCATTGCTATAACTCCCCCAAGTTTATCAGGAATAGCACGTAGGATTGCATAGAATGGAGTAAAATACCAAAGCGGTTGAATATGTTCTGGAGTCTTCAGTGGATCGGCAGGAATAAAATTATCACGTTCAAGAAAATAACCGCCAAACTCTGGTAAAAAGAATACTACAAAAGTAAATATCACTAAAAATACTGATAAACCAAAAATATCTTTTACAGTATAGTATGGGTGAAAAGGTATACCATCTTTAGGTTTACCACTTTCATCTAAATTATCTTTAATCTCAATTCCATCGGGATTATTTGACCCAACGGTGTGTAGCGCCGCAAGGTGAAGGTAGATTAGAGCAAAAAGTAGCAAAGGCAAAGCTATTACATGAAATGCAAAAAATCTATTTAAGGTAACATCGGATACTACATAATCTCCTCTAATCCATAAAGCAAGCCCTTCTCCTATATATGGTATTGCACCAAAAAGAGAAATAATTACTTGCGCACCCCAATAAGACATTTGGCCCCAAGGTAATAAATAACCCATGAAAGCTTCAGCCATTAGAAGAACATATATGAGCATTCCAAAAATCCAAATGAGCTCTCTGGGTTTTTTAAAAGAACCATATAGAAGTGCACGAAACATATGAAGATAAATGATAACAAAAAAGAAAGATGCCCCTGTTGAATGCATATATCTGATTAACCAACCCCATTCAACATCTCTCATTATATATTCTACAGAAGCAAAAGCATTTTCAGCATCTGGTTTATAGTTTATTGTAAGAAAAATTCCTGTAAGAATCTGAAGAATAAATACAAATAATGCTAAAGCTCCAAAAAAATAAAAAAAGTTAAAATTCTTTGGGGCATAATATTTTGATAAGTGATTTCTAAAAAATTCACTCACTGGTAATCTTGCATCTATCCATGACATAAATTTACCCATTAGACCTTCTCTCCATCTTCTCCGATTAAAATTCTTGTTTCAGAAATAAATCGATAAGGAGGTACCTCCAAATTTGTTGGAGCTGGAACTCCTTTATAAACACGACCAGACAAATCAAATGTCGAGCCATGACACGGGCAGAAAAAACCACCCTTCCAATTCAATCCAAATTCAGATGTATTTTGATTGGGTTTATATAAAGGTGAACAGCCCAGGTGAGTACAAATCCCTAATAAAACTAAATACTCTGGCTTAATTGAACGATATTTATTTTGTGCGTAAGAGGGCTGAAAATCTTCTAATGATGTTGGATCGCTTAGATAATCAGCTTCTTCTTTTATCTTACTTAACATTTCTGGTGTTCTTCTAACTACCCATACTGGCTTGCCTCTCCATTCAACAATTTTAAATGCGCCTGGCTTTAAATTTGAAACATCTACTTCTACTGGCGCCCCAGCCATTTTTGTTTTTTCGCTTGGCGACATAGATGAAAAGAATGGAATTAAACCAAAGATAGTTCCGACACTACCTAGAGCTATAGTTAGGTTTGATAAAAATTTTCTGCGATTAGTAGATTTTTTTGAATCAGTCATCCGATGTACCCAGCTAATAATAGCACATTATTAATAAAAAATGTTACTCAAATATATAATAAAAACTGTAAACTAATTTATTTATTGTATTATTTAAGTGTAGTTTTATAAAATAACTATCTATGAGAGAGAAATTAAATTATATAGTAGTAGGTGTTGTCACAGCACTTATTGTCTACTTTGTTAGCCCAAGTATTTTGAGTACTAGGGTAGAAATTGTTGAAGGTGAATCTTATCAAGTTAAGACATCAAGTGCCCCTCTATCTTATTCAAATGCCTTCAATAAAGTGAAAGAGTCAGTTGTAACTATCTATACTCAAGTAAATCTACCTCAGAGAAGTAACACTTTAATATATGATGCAGAAACTGGTCAGCTTTTAAGAATACCTCCTAAGCGTGCACAGGGACAGGGTTCGGGTGTTATAGTTACTGGCAGTGGCCATGTAGTTACTAACTACCATGTAATAAAATCTGCAACTGCAGCTACAGTGGTTGACTTTGATGGTAAAAATTATGTTGCAGAATTAGTTGGAATTGATCCTGAAACAGATTTAGCTGTTTTAAAAATAAATGCATCACTAAAGCCAATTACTTTTGGAAAAATCACTTCAATACAGATTGGTGATGTAGTTTTAGCAATTGGAAACCCATTAGGTGTTGGTCAAAGTGTAACTATGGGTATAATTTCTGCTACTGGAAGGGATAGGGTTGGCTTGAATACCTATGAACGTTTTATTCAAACAGATGCCGCAATTAATTCAGGTAATTCTGGCGGAGCTCTCGTAAATACAAAAGGTGAAATGATTGGTATAAACACCGCAATATCAACATCAAAAAAATCAGGTGGTGGGTCAGATGGTATTGGATGGGCAATTCCTACCGACATAGTAAAAAATGTTTTAACACAAATAATTGAAAAAGGAGAAGTCACACGTGGATTTCTTGGATTAACTGCTGTACCTGAATTTAATGGTAGAGGTGTTTTAATTGAAAGTATTTATAAAAATGGTCCGGCTGATATAGCAGGTATTAGAATTGGAGACATCGTAAGAAAAATTAATGATGTTGAAGTTTATGATATTAAGGATATACAAAATATGGTTGCAAATTTTTTACCAGAACAAACTGTAATACTTCAAGTTCAGAGAAAAGAAAAAGTTTTAAAATTCTCTCTAGTTGTTAGCAAAAG
>MDTE01032729.1_pt1 | contig 12468 bp, 11 predicted proteins | sample 811231 | NCBI WGS metagenome assembly MDTE01 (sample SAMN05326651, study PRJNA326480) | marine metagenome | isolation source: seawater | place: Indian Ocean: Red Sea | collected 2010
GGACTTGGTGATGGACTTGGTGATGGACTTGGTGATGGTGATGGACTTGGTGATGGACTTGGTGATGGACTTGGTGATGGACTTGGTGATGGACTTGGTGATGGTGATGGTGATGGACTTGGTGATGGACTTGGTGATGGACTTGGTGATGGTGATGGTGATGGACTTGGTGATGAGATTGGTGAAGGTGAACTGTAACTTATCATTCCACCTCCTGAGTCAGGTGTCATATTTGTTGTATCTGACGCAACATCAGTAGATGTAACAGACGGACTATATTCAATTTGAGGAGAAGAAATAGTGGTTATAGTTGATACTGTTGACATCATTACTCTATTTGTCCTACTCTCTTGAGGAGTATCATAAATTATAAAGTCACTATCACTATGTGTAGCTCCAGTCATTTTTATACCATTTCTCATGACGTGGAAAGGTCCATAATATGGATCACCATTCACAAATCCAACAATACCATCACGAGGTGAAATACAATCAATAACTTGTTTTATCTCTCCTTGATAACTTGGTCTTGGAGTAATTTGACCTGCTAAGATTGCACCAAATCCAGTTTGACTTTGCACTGATAATATTGGTAATTCAGTTACTTCCTTTACATTATTTACTTCAGGATTAGGAGGTATAACATTTATTATTCTTCCATTTTCATCTAAAATTTTATCATAGACATTTCCCTGTTCATCAGTTATCACATCTTCATTTTTATAACCCTCACCAGGATTTACTACAACTACGTGATCAACAGTGTAAGTTTCATTATCAGTTTCTACGACGGGATAATTTTCTCCTCCACTTACCACATATATGTCAGTGACTTGTTGGTAAGTTGGTGAGGATGGATCATAATCTATCACAGCTTTTGCAACTGCACCGTAACCTTGTTGACAAGTATCAACTATATCGACAAATGGAGTTGATTAATAATTATTTCCACTATTAGTCATTTTAACCCCTAACAAACTACCAGTTTGTTCAGCAAAAGCATCTCCTACAAGAGCACCAATTATTGCTTGTCCAGTAGCTCCTTCACCACCGCCACCAAATATTTTTATTTCAATACCAGAACAATCTAGAGGTGGTCCTGTATAGCAAGCACCTAAAGCACTTTTAAATCCTGGTTCATTACTTGCAGTGCCCATAAAATCAAAAGCACCCAATCCAGGTATACTTACACCAGAGAGTAAATTACCAGCAATTCCACCTGGTGCAGCAGCTGCCTCTGCTAAAGACTCTGCTGCATTTGCCACACCTAACAATTTATTTGCTAATCCACTTATTGGCATTGATACATTCTTAGGACCTTTTCCAACAGTCCATTGATTTGTTTTTGAACCTAACTCAGATGCTGCTGTAGGTAAATCACACTCCACGACTTGTGCAATACCAAATAATCCATCTGCCTTTTCCCTTAACATACTTGCAATGTCACCAGGAAATATATCACCTAAATCACCCATCAAAGGTGCGAGTGCATCATTTATACTTCCAATTATACTATTTAAAATACCAGACGTAAATTGATCTGCTATGCAAGGTGTAAAGTTGGAAACATTTGATAAGAATGGTGCTAGTAAATTAGCGATATTTCCTTCTAATTTATCTGTAACATTTTTCATAGCACAAGGAATAAAACTTTCAATACCCTTGATAGATGGAACTTTTGCTATTTGAGCTGCTTGTGCTGCTTTCTTAGCTAAAGCTGGATCTAAAGTTTCTTCTAAAACTTTACTATATTCAGATTTGTATAGTTTGTGTAATCCTTCATTTAACTTTGGTGCCATACCATCGAATGTTGATGTCACCATAGCCGATGACATACTAGTTGCAGAAGCAGCTATATCTTTTGACGCTTCACTTAGTATTTTAAATTTTTGTTGAGAAGTTGCACCCTGAAAATCTTTCATTGTATTTTCAAGTTTTGAACTTATCTTGTTAACTGCTGATCTAGCACCACCAGTATCTCCAGCAGTAATCGTTGTACCTATGACACTACTAGCAACTCTTGTAACTTCACCTGTCATTTCTTCTATCTTTTTCGCAGTTTTTGTATCTACCTGTCGATTAGTTGGACTTGAAGAACTATTTTGATCTCCTGCTTCATTTTGCTGGATATTATCATTCGGTTTTACTTTACTCGTATATCCTGTATATGGAGCAAATGGTTCGGAATATTGTTTATTCTTTGTTAATTCTTTATTTACTGAAGTTTTAGGAAAAACTCCCAATATAACTGGTTGCTGTGCATTATCACCATCAAGGAAAAATCCAAGCACATTATCACCAGGTGATATTCTTGTGGGTTTACTTCTACCAGCAGCTCCAGATCCCGCTTCAGGTGATACTAATACTTGTGCCCAAGGTAACTCTTCATTCTTTAATTCTATTTCATCGTCAGGATGATATCCTAGAATTCTAACTTTAAATCTATTTCCCCATCCTCCTCCATCAATTTGTGATGCTTGGACTTCTTCAGGAGCTATTTGACCAATCCACCATTTAAATCCATCTCTTCCTAAAAAATTACTTTGTATTAAGTTATTTTCAATCATGTTGCTTTCCTCCCATCTGTATCTCTCACAACCTGTAATTTTGTATATGAACCCTTTGAGTCAAAATAATGAGTTAATTTTTTAATCATATACAATCCACTTTGATGTTGATCTGCCTCTTTCCTTTTTTCCACATCTATTCTTGGAAACTCACAATTAATTATATCACCAGCAAACAAGTTACTATTCAATGGGATAGTCATTGTTAATATTTGTGTAAAAAGGGTATTATATCTCATCATTGATTGAGAATGTATTTTTGCAGGGTCTGCATTTTCATTAATTGAAGCCTCTGATTCAGTTGTTCCAATATCAAGAATACCAGTAATATATCGACTTGGAACTGAAGCAAGAGTTCTAACATCACCTTGAGATAATTGTGGCAGAACAATATCAAAATCAGCACCTAGATTTTAAACCTTACCAGTATAATCGTCTAATTTAAATATTTTTTGAGTTTTAGGTGTGTAAGAAAGTGTTAGAGGATTAAAATATGTTCTATGACTACAAAAAGCACCTCTTTCAAGATTTTCTAATAAATTTTGATTTCTTGAAGTCGTCATATCTAATATAGTGAAGTCCTTAGTCGTATCATCCGTGTTTACCACACCAGGTGCGTAAGAATATTTTTGGTGAAAAGGTTCAGTTCTTATCAAGGAATCAATAGATTTAAATCTAAATCCCTCTTGTGTTTCAAAAAAGAAATATCCTGCTGTCGCATCTTTTCCAGACACATTGCCAGGCACTGATTTTGATGCAAGCATTGTAAGAACTGTGAATGGTTTTCTCATATTACCAATAAAACCGTATGGGTTTTGTGTTTCATCAACATCATATAATTTATCACTACTTAAATAATTTTCACAAATCTCTTGCACACTATCAGATATTTTCTGTGAAGCGGGAAATCGTTTTCCTACTCTGATTGTTTCATTTGTTATAGCCTCTCTGGATATTAAATTCAAAGTAAACATTTCTCTTCCAGAGTCAATTAACACATTTGATATAGAACCAACATAAAAATCATCAAATTCTAAACCTTTATTATCTTGTGAATTACCAGCGATTTTTATTTCCATTCTTTCTCCACCCCGAAGAGGGAGACCATTGTATATTGATTGTAACTTACCATCTTCTCCCTTTATAACATTTCCAGTTGTTGCAACCAATACCATAGCAGTTTTCATCGGAGAAAATAAATCCTCATAATAATTGAAACTAACAACACCAGTTGATATATCAACTGTTTTTGAACCATCAACAGATATAATTGTAAATTTTTCGTATTGTGAACTATCTACTGCAGCCATTATGTGTACTTAAGAGTGGATGTGCTTTGCATTTTCATAAGTAATTTTTCATCAGAAACTTGATTGCTAATATCCGTAGGTGCTTTTGATTTTGGCATACTTACAGATGAACTCGCAACATTTACAGGTTTTTCTATAATCATTACCTTATTTTTTGATTTTCTATCTGTTTTAATATTTACTTCCTTTTTAGATGGAGATACAAGAGATGATAAATTTACCTTTCTAGAACCATCTTTACCACCTTCAAAATCAGGGTCATATTGATTGACGGGTTCAAGAGTTGTGGTTTTTGGTGTGACATTCTGATTTATATTTGCAACGCTGGTAGGTGTTCCTAAAAATGATGATTTTCCTGAAGTTACTGGTTTATTCTGACTTATACTCTCAACATTACTAGGTGCTCCAGAAAATGATGATTTATCTGTAGTAGTAGAAGTAGTTTTCTTCTGACTTTCTTCTTTAACCTTTTTTTGTTTTTCTTTTAAAACATCTCTTGGGTCTTCTACATCAGTATCACCACCACCTCCACCACTCATACCTGCACTTGGTAAGGGAGGGGTGTTATCAGTTTCAGTTAATGAATCTTCCAATAATTTTTTTGAAGAATCAATATCATCTGCTTCACCTTTTACTACTTCTTTCTCAGGTTCTTTTTTTATTTCTTTCTCTGTGTCTTGAGCAAACTCATTCAATTTTTCCTTAACGACGGGTGTTTCTGATAATTTTGCTTGACCCTCGCTATCTGTCTCTACACCCTCACCTCTTGATTGTTGTTTTTCTTCTTCCTCACCAACAGCAAAACCTGGTGGTTCTGGTAATCCAAATTGATCTGCTTCTTGAAAGGCTTGTCCTTCTTGAATCAACTCTTTTTGAGCACTCATCAATCCCTGTGTAGCTTTATCCATTCCCTCTTCAATATCTTTCTTGTCCTTCAAGAAATCAAATTTTAAAACATTTGATAATGTCTCTCTTATTACAGTTCCAATCCCCATAACTACATTCTTAACACTTTCAATAAAAAATCCTAATATACCAGTTACAGTCGATATTTTTTTAATCAATGACTGTATAGCAGAAATTATTTTTGGAAGATTGTTTACTGCCCATCCTATTAGTAATATTCCAAGAAAATCTAACATTCTTCCTAGAAATCCCCTAGTGCTTTTCGCTAATATAGTACCTTGAGTTTTAGGTACTCCCTGAACGGATGATGCTTCTAACTCATCTTCTCTTGCTTTTCTTCTTACATTCTCTTGTCTTCTTCTAAAAAATAAATTATCCTTACGAACAAGATTTCTCTTGAAAATATTACTCTCCCTTGTTGATTTTATAATTTCATCAGAATTTTTTCTTGCTGATCTTATACCTTCAGAAAATTTTTGAAATGAATCATTTATTGATCTAATACTAATAGATGACTTAAATAATGAATCTCTTCTTCTTTGTATTGTCATTATGCATTAGCTCCATAAGTAGATGTTGCAAACATTGTATGTGGATTGTTATTATCGAACCCAATTGTTGGAACAGTATTTGTTGGTTCACTACTTCCACTCGCACCACCTGTGCCACCCGATTGAGTAGGTTGATTCATCATTGGAAAATTAATAATTTCAGGTTCCCCTTCGTCTATATTTGAAATATTTTCAGCTACATTATTCACTGCCATTTTATTGACAGGAGTTATTGATTTATCAATCATTCCACCTTTATTCAACGCTTCAAAGTAACTGGCACCAATTCTATCAGTTGTTTCTCTTGTCATAACAAATTCACCAGGTGTTAGCATTGCTGGTACTACATCTTTATTAATTTTAGGTCCAAACACTCTACCACCCAAGTTCATATTAACTGTTCTGACTGTTGTTTCATCACCTAATTGAGCAGTAGTTGGTTCTATATTCTCTTCCTCTTCCTCATCTTTACCCACTTTAAAACCAAACATTGATTTGATTCCATTTAGTATACCTTTAAACATACCAGGTCCCATAAACGCTCCTAATATTCCACCTATCAGAGCACCTGGACCTGCACCAACACCACCAAAAAATGCTCCAATTTTTGCACCAACTAATGCACCATACTTCATACCAGCAGCAAATCCAGCAGCACCTGCGAGTGCTTGATCAAAAGATTCACCAAAAATTAAAAAATCTACTAAAAATGAAGTAATAAAATTACCTTTCATCCCCTTGAGAGGTAATGCTACTTTTTGTAAAAATCCTCTAAATCCTGTTGCAGCTACAGTTTTTGTTCCTTCCTTTGCTGCTGTTGCACCCACTGCTTGTGTTGCTCCTTGAACAGACTTTATGCCAAATAAACCTTTTACAAAGTTTTTGAATTGATCAAAGAATAGTGCAATAGTTCCACCAATACCAACACCTAACCCAACGTCTACACCCTTATTACCTGTAGAGGGAACCAAACCTCCAAGTGCAAGTACTAACGCACCAGTCCTTAGACCTCTCGCAATTGATCTAAATGGTCTCGCTAATAGTCCCCCTTGACCTAATCTAAGAGCTGATGATCCGAGAAAACCAACTCCTCTCAATATATTTCTAAAACCTATACTTAGTGCTAAAAGTGTACCCGCACCAACAGCTAAAGCTCTCGTGAGAGTCGTCTTTAATTGATTTAATAATTCTATGTTACCATCTGCACTCGCTCTTATCAAATTAATAAAAGTATTTGTTAACCAACCTCCTGTCAATATAAGGAAGAAATTAGCCAATCTTGATAATCCGAACTGTGTCTTTTGTGCTAATCTACGAACTGGAAAAGTAAGTGCTGATTGAATACGTGATTCTATTTGACTCTCTTTTCCCTCTCTTAATCCTTGCTCTGCTAATATTGCTTCACGATTTTGTTTTGCTGCTTCTCTTTGTCTTTCTAATTGATCTGATAATGCTAAATTATCCTTTATCGCCAACAGAGATCCATTTAACCCTGATACTTGTGCTGATATATTACCAAGTTGTGATGAAACATTCTGTAATGATTGAGAATTTTGTTGTAAAAGATTAGTTGTGATGGTATCTGGTTGTGCCTGAACATTTTGACGACCACCACCAGCAAAGACACTAGAAGATACACTTCTTCTAATACCTCTTAAACCTCCTGCGAGTGGCGATGCTAATCCTTGTTCTTCATCCATTAAACACTATTCCTTTCTTGTTGTGCTTTGAGATTTTCCTCTTCAACATATTGTTGTAAAAGTGAAACATAAATTTCTCTTTCCCAAGGCATCATGTTTTCTAACTCTGTTAAGCTATATTTATGGTGCTGCATCAAAGCAAAATTTAATTTAAAGTATGACGCAAGATCTTCGTGTGCCATACTCACCCGAAAAAATTCTGTAGCCCCTCTAATACAATTTCACATTCCTTTTCAGTGTTAGGATTTATTACTTTCACAGTATGTGATAATTTTGGCATAGTCTCAAAGAACTTTTCAATCATTTTAAATTGTTTTGAATCAAGTTGTTCTAAAAACTCAGTAAGTTCTTTCTTCGTACAGTCTGCAGCAGTCCACGATTCTTCCTCTGAGTACACTTGTTCGATGCAAGATGCAACTAAATCAAATGTATCATCAACATTCATATCTGCAGCAGATGCAAAATTATTCTTTATGAACTCATTAAGTGATGGGTACCTCATTCTGAGAGTAAATTGATCATCAAGTTTGATGTCTTTTTCATGTTCATCACTTCTTTGTATTTTAATAGTATCAATGTTAAATAGAGTAGGAACTTGTGTTTTCCCATCATCAGGGCAAGTTACCATAACTTCAATATCTTCTCCGACAGATTTACCACGTATATTTAAAAACAAATATTCAATATCAAATGTTGATAATTTATCAACTTTAATACCTCTTGTTAAAATACAATTTGTGATAACGTTTTTGACTGCATTTGCAATCTGTTTTGTATCTTGAGATTCCATTGCAAGAATTAGAATCTTCTCCTCTTTAACTAAAAAAGGTCTAAACTTAATTTTTCTATCTGACGAAGGTAACACCAACTCATATGTTGGTGTTGCAATTTTTGGTAAAGGCATAATAATTACAGCACTTCAGTAAAATTATTTATAGTGGTTTTGTAAACTTATTATAACAATATTATGGTGTTATTCCTGGTGTACCAAAGTTAACTCCTATTGGAAGTTGATTTATTCTTGTTCCCAGTCTATCTCTTACAAGTGATGAGTATGAACCAGAATTATTATCTACGTTAAGATATTTAAATGCAGATTGACGAGCAATAGCATTTAAAGTATCATCTTTAATACCAAACCCATCTCTATTTGGATTTCCTCTTCCAAATCCTAAATCGTTGAAAGCTCTTTTTAAATCCCTAGCTAATGATGAAGACTCACCTGAAATATACCTATCATAACTGAATGAACAAGTAGCCTTTAAAATTGTTGAATTGCCATATTGAACCCTTACGGAATTTAATGATAAAGGAAATAAACCTATAAAACGATATTCTAAGAATCTAAAGTGATCTCTTTCAAACTTTACAATTCTTGTATCGTTTGATTTATAATTTCGAGGATAATTCATTTGAAAAAAATATGTATCACTACTAGGATCTACTTGATTACCACCTGAAATATATTCCATCCAGTGCTCTAAAAACTTTATTGATTTATATTCATTATCCACATAAAATTCAAAATTTATTTGAGTAAAATTACGTGTATGAGCAAATCTTTCTACTAAACCTTGATAATCACCTGTTATATTTTGAGATGCCATAGCACTGCCAGGTAACGAAGCATTTGAACACAATAAACCTACATTCTCTGCAATGAAACGATCATTTATACCCTTTCTTCTTAGAAATGGTCTCAATCCACTTGCTGGAAGTGCAAATCTTACAAAATAATTTGATGTCAAAGCAACATTTTGCAACTTTGGCATTATATCTGATATTCTACTTGGTCTTGGTGCTGGCACTCTAAATACTTCTATAGTATAGTTATTTAGATGGCTTATAGGGGAAAATACTATCCATCCTTTCCTAGAAAGTATAAAGGTGATCCGACAAATATCATTTATAGATCACTTTGGGAAAGAAAGTTTATGGTGTACTGTGATAAAAATGCAAAAATATTAGAGTGGGGTAGTGAAGAAATTGCTCTCCCATATATCTCACCTCACGATAGTCGTATTCATCGCTACTTCCCAGATTTTTATATTAAAGTGCAAGAGAATACAGGTAAAGTAAAAAGATATCTAATTGAAGTAAAACCACTTAAACAAACTGTTAAACCAAAAAAAACCCAAGAGACAAACAAAAGGATACATTCGTGAAGCATTTGAGTATGCAAGGAATCAAGCAAAATGGAAAGCAGCACGAGAATATTGTGCTGACAGAATGTGGGAATTTAAAGTGATTACCGAAAAAGAATTAGACATATGAGTAGAATAGATCCTATAATAAAAAATCTTATCGGTACAGAAAGTCCCGATGATTTAGCAACAGAAGTGTTAGGTGTGCTGACTGAAGGAAGTAATGTTCCTGAAGCAGGTAATTTTTATGTTTTTGTATATCGTGCAAAAACACCTGGTATCGCATATGATTCACACCCACTTGTTGCGGTGACTGAAGTTTTTCAATGGGGATTCAAAGGATTAAACTATCACTGGGGAGAAATGAGACAATATACATTCCCAGAGGTGGTTGGTGGTTTATATAAAGTAGATGAAATGGAGTTAAGAGATCTAAGAACTCTACCTTTTGTTAAAATCATACTAAATAGTTGATACATATTAAAATTAGGTCGATATGGCAAGAGGAACAAGAGGTAGTGGAGCAAAGAATAGAGGAAATAATAACCTTTCTAGAAAGGAATTAATAAAGAAACACGGATTGTCTTCTTTTAGGGAAGATCCTGTAGAAAATAGAGAATTACAAAAAAATTCAAATATTAATTTTACTGAACAATATGGTGCTGTAAAACATAAATCAAGATTTCTTGGAGAACCAAATACACAAGGTAGCACTGATGCTAAAAGATCACAAACTGATTATACCAGAAGACAAAATTTAAAAATAAGATTAGGATATCCACTCTCTAGAGGAGTCGGAGAGAGGACAGGTGATACATTATTAATAAAATGTCTTGAGTACCTACCACCAAAAGGTGGAGTTGGTGCATCTATAGAGTTAGATGAAAAAACACAAAAAGTAACAGGTGGTGGTGAATATACAAATATTTTTGGTGGGAAACAGGATGTCAAAGCAGGAGATACAGTTGTAACAGGATATTCTAATTTAAGAATGAATATTACTGATGCAAATAGTCGAATGAGTAGAGATTCAAAAATAAAATATTATGTTGAATTGCCTATTCCTCAAGAAGTAAATGATTCAAACACGGTGACTTGGGGTGAGGATACTATGAATATATTTCAACTCGCAGGAGTTGCTGCTGCCAGTAATTTTCAACAAGATGCAGGTGGAACTTTTCAAAAAGGTTTAGATGTTATTCAAAAAGGAATAGATTTAGGTGGTGCTATTGATTCAAAATTACAAACAGCTATTAGAAATGCTATATCTGGTGCTGCAGTTAACCAATTAGGTGGAAATGTAAATGCACAAAATTTAGTGGCGAGAACAACTGGTCAAGTTTTAAATTCAAATCTTGAACTTTTATTTGGTGGAGTTAATCTTAGATCATTTCCATTCAGCATTACTTTTACACCCAGATATGAAGAGGAAGCTCTTGAGGTAAAAAGAATAATTCGTCAATTCAAAATGTCAATGGCTGCGAAGGCTGGTAAAAGATTCAGTGGTGGTTCCGCATCTGGTATTTTTCTTAGTTCTCCAGATGTATTTTCATTACGATATATGCATAATGGTCAGGATCATCCATTTTTAAATAGTTTTAAAATGTGTGCTTTAACAGGGATGAGTGTGAATTATACTAATGCAGGAGCTTATGCAAGTTATAGTGACGGTTCACCAGTGAGTATAAGATTAAGTATGACATTCAAAGAACTTAATCCTATTTACTCTGAGGATTACGATGGAATGACAGACGATATGGGGGTTGGTTACTAATGGGATATTTCAGAGAGTTACCAAATATAGCATATCAATCTCCATTATTGCACAAAAACTCATCGCTTGATTATGTTCTTGTAAAAAATTTATTCCGACGTACAAAACTTTTTGATTTTTTAGCAGGGAACGTATCTGTATTAGATAAATTTGTAATTGGTGATGGTGATAGACCAGATACCATCGCAGAGGAATTATATGGTGATCCATCACTTGATTATGTGGTTATATTGGTAGCAGGTATAACAAATATCAATCATGAATGGCCACTCTTAGACTATAAATTGTATGATTATGCTTTAAACAAATATGGTTCAGAGGCAGCTATGAATGAAATAAAATATTATGAAACTTTTGAAGTTATTGATAATAATAATAGATTAATATTACCAGCAGATTTAATTGTAGATGTAGATTTTAAAATGGACGGAACCTCACACAAATTTCCATCTACAACTTACACAATAAAACCTGATGCAGGTAATAGACAACTTGATGATAAAGACGAATTTACAGTATTAACAGATAATATCGCTCGTCCTGTTACTAATCTTGAGTATGAATATCGTGAAAATGAAAAGAAAAGAGAAATTGACGTTTTAAATATAGGTTATCTACAAATCTTTATTAATGACTTAAGAGATGTTGTTCGTTATGATAAGAGTTCAAGATATATAACGTCTTCATTAGCAGCGACAGAAAATACAAACGTAGTAAATCCATAAAAAAAGGAGTCCGAAGACTCCTACTTAAAAATTAAGTTAATCCAAGCTGCTATTACTAAGAGAGTAAGGCAGAGTTGATTATATTTCATTACTCCTCTGCAAGTTTGGCGAAGTATGATAGTGCATCATCCTCTTCTTCTGCTACTGCAGGAGTTGGTTTTGATACAGCAGCAGTTACTAACTCTTCTGCTTCTCCACGATCAATATCCTCTTCTTCAAATTGTGGTGCAGCGGACTTCTTGTTTCCAAGAACATAATCTAGACGAGTCTTTAACTCATCATATGTCTTGAACTGGTCTGGTGCAACAATCTCAGCAAGTGAGAACTGTTTCTTCCAGAGTGATTCCATTGCATCATCGTCATTAAGTAAAGGACTTTGTGCTGCGAATTCAGAACTATCATAGTTTCTGTACCCTGCAACGTTCTTTGCTTTTAACTTGAAGTTAGCACCTTGCCAGAAATCGAATGGATCGATTGCCTCTTCATCCTCAAACTCAGGTTGCATCGCTGCAGTAAGTTTGTCAAAGATTTTCTTTCCATACTTGTATAGAAATACTTTACCTTCGTTCTCAGGATTCGCAGGGTCTTTCACAACATAGATGTTACTAACGTAAGTTAACTTACGCTTCTGCTTTCTTGCAGTTTCTTTTCCTGCGTCAGTACCATTGTTCCAGAGTAATGAGTTGTACTCAGAAACTGGGTCTTTCTGTCCAAGAGTGGTAAGTGAGTTCTCTATGAACCATCCACCAGGACCTTGGAATGCATGTGAATATAGTTTTACAAATGGTAAA
>MDTE01095045.1_pt1 | contig 12467 bp, 11 predicted proteins | sample 811231 | NCBI WGS metagenome assembly MDTE01 (sample SAMN05326651, study PRJNA326480) | marine metagenome | isolation source: seawater | place: Indian Ocean: Red Sea | collected 2010
CCTTGAGGGGCGACGAACTGTGAATCCTCCTCCCTCCATCATGGTGTGGGTGGGGATTATTTCTACCACGCTGCGCATAATTGGATGAACTGTACATCGGATATAATCTCTAGTCTTGCCCATCAGGGTCGAATATGTTTGACTTCAGAATACTAGGAATTTCTACCATTGTCTGGTACGCTGATTTCTTTGCCCAGTCAGCAATTGCTTCGTAGTGTGATGGCTGACTTAGATCCCCCAACCAAATTTGCTGGCCTTCAGTTTCCAAAACCGCAACATTATGCCATGCGCATGGGCCTAGGCAATCTGATATATCCAGTTCCACTTGTTTTGAGATGTCATTTTTTTCCCATTTTTCCTCAAGGTACTTTATGGGTACCTCTGAATGACCCTTTGATGTATTGCCGCAACAACATCCATTGCACACAATTACTCTTGCGCTAATAGAATCACTTCCTGTGGAGAGGGATTTAACGTCTGTTAGAGGCTCAGATGTCTTTCCTGACATAGTCATCATTGTCTATGGGGACCCAAACATTCGACTTTTCCGCATTCTGGATTTCCACACGGTATGGGTTTCCCTCATCCCAGCACTTCAGAATCCTACCTTCCGTGAATTCTCCGACGTTTGCGTAGACTTTGTCGCCCACATTAAAGCGTAGATCCTCCGCCTTGCAGTCCATTAAACCGGATTGCAGGGAATCATGATCTAGATTTCGGCCTATGAAAACGAATCGGCATTCGCGAGTCTCGTCTTCCTTCCACTGAGCTACTTCTGAGCTGAAATTGCCAGCGAATAGCATGTGGACACCCTGGAAGACAAACTTGTCATCTGTCCCCTTGACCGCAAGAACGCCTTTGTACCTAAACAGGTCTTCTCCATAGTTCTGGAGTAGGTTGCCTATCCAGTTGTTCAGTTTGTTTACGTTTAGCTCACCCTCGAATTTGGAACTGGTTGAAGTGACTCTTTCATCGTGTTCGTGCTCCGCCTCTATATCTAGGAATTCGGGATCCATCTCCAAGGTTTTCTCCAAATCAAAAGCCCCGATGTTAATAAGGTCCTCCGGATCAATGATGCTGTTTTCAGTGTGGAACATTGGGGCAAACTTGTTGATGGATCTAATTCTATTCTCAACCCGCTCTAGTTCCTCTTTGTCTACCAAGTCTATCTTGTTCAGCATAATTCTGTCCGCGAAAGCTATTTGTTCCACTGACTCGTTTTCCACTCCCTCGGGCTTTTCCTCATCCAGATGTTGGGTAATGTGCTTTGCATCTGCTACGGTTACTATGCCATCCAGTTCGTACTTATCTACGATATTCTCATCCACGAAGAATGTCTGAGCGACCGGAGCTGGGTCGGCAAGGCCTGTTGTTTCGATTAGAACTCCATCGAAGTCCTTGATTCGGTCATACATATTGTCCAGCAATTCTGTAAGGTCTCCTCGTACGGTGCAACAGATGCACCCGTTCATCACCTCAATGATGCTTTCCTCGGAGCTCTCAACCAGTATGTTTTCATCGATCCCAACATCTCCAAATTCATTTTCGATGACTGCGAATTTCATCTTGTGTTCCATACTCGTGAGTATGTGATTCAGAAGCGTGGTCTTTCCAGATCCTAGGAACCCTGTCAAGACCGTCACCGGTATGCGTCGCTTTTCGTTATGAGCCTCACTCATTGCCATGTTATATCGAGGTTAGGCGGCGCTATTAGTTATTTAATGAAAGCTATTAACAACTCTCAAAGCACTTATTATTTACCAAAATGAGAATAGGTTTGAGCAAAATGTAGATGTTTATCTTCGCTGGGCCCAGTGTGTGACTCAAGAGGTTGAAACTGGCCAAAAAAACCCGCTGTTTCAAAATAAAATCTTCAGATCTTTCTTAATTTTCTCAATATTTCGTGCCATTTACGGTGCTGGAATAGTTGTAATTACCTACTTCCTAGCAACCAGTGGAGATTCTCCATTGTGGATTTCAGGTCTTTTCCTGATATCTTCTATGGTGATCTCTAGGGTAATCTTCAGATGGATAAAGGGGAAATGGCCCGAGTTATTCTAGAGTTTCTGTGAGGTTGGATTCTTCAATGATCGGCCTTGTAGCCGTAGAATTCTGCATTCTGCAAATCTGGCCTATTTTGGGGCTTGACAAGTATGGTCCTTACCTCCCAGAGATCTTTGAAGATCCTATATCTAGCTGTAGCGTCGAGGTAGTCCACCCCACTGGTACCTCCTGTACCGGCTCTCTTTCCGATTATTCTCTCGACCATCCGTGCATGGTCATGCCTCCACTTTGCCATTGATTCCTCGAGTTCGACGAACGCGTCAATTAATCTTCTTGGCCAGGTAAGTAGAGGAAGTTCTCTGTACGACTCTATGAACAAAAGACCTGCTCGGGCTCGGCTAATGCATCCATCTGGAATGAGGAATGAGGATGCGGAAGCATGGGCAGAATCCAGCCTCTCCCTTGCGGCCCCTTCCCCTCTGCCCCCTACTGATTCCATTTTCTCAAGGGAGTCCTCGCCCATTTTACGATGAGATTCGAGGTGATCCATGATGTATCCCTCCACGACATCATTGTCCCCTTCTTCCCCGAACTGGGACCCCATTATTGGAGTCCTCTCGATCCACCTCATTAGGGAGTCGTATAGGCTGTCTTCCTCTACCCTTGCCTCTAGCCTATCAAGTACTCTCTGATCCTCTTTCCCTCTTTCTGCAAGCTTCCTGAAAGCCATTAGTGGGTCAACTCCGAACATCCTATCCTCGACCTCAAGACCGAGTAAGGCTTCGAATTCCCTCATCTGGAATGATTCAAAGCCCGATGCAGTTCCCAATTCGTCCCTAAATGCTAGGAATCCCTGAGGCGTAAGAGTCTCCAAAACAGTCCACTGGTTAGCCATTAGCCTGAATATTTCAGTAGTCCTTGAGAGGTGGTCCACAGCACGTGGAACATCATCCTCCGGGACTGGAACTTGAGCGAGAATGTTTCTTGCTTCGGTTAGCTCGGTTATTATTTGCTTGAACCATAGCTCAAAGGTCTGGTGGACAATTATGAAGTGCATCTCGTCTGGGGAGATGGTGCCCTCCTCACCTTGTAGCGTCAGCAGATCATGTAGCCTCAGATAGTCGCCGTAGGTCCTGGTTTCCGAGTCCCCGTAGTCACCCATAGGCTGTGCATAGGGTGTGTCTTTGAAGGGTTGTCGCCGAATCGGAATATCTCATATGCTCCAATGCACTGGGGAAAATGTGACTGAATCGGGAGACTGGCGTAAAGACTCAGGAGACTCTCGCCCAGAGCCTGCTCTAGGACTCCTAGTTTCTGATGATCTGGAGATATCCGTTCCAGTCGAGTCAGATGCTGAAGAGTTGTTCTCTGTCATTGACGCTAACAGAGATTACCTTAGGGAATGGCTTCCTTGGTTGGATGATATCTTATCAATAGACGACGAAAAATCAATGATAAGGAATTTTTGGAACAATGGTGATGACTCTGTGATTTACGTTATCCGGCTAAATGACGCCATAGTTGGAGTAGTGAGTTTAAACTGGTTAGACTGGAACAATAGGAGCTTTGGACTAGGTTACTGGGTCTCTGAGGATTGGTCTGGAAGAGGAATCGCGACTAAGTCTTGCTCGAGACTGATAGATCACTGTTTCTCGGATCTCGGACTTCACAGGTCGGTAATCGAAGCATCCGTTCACAATATTCCCAGCAGAGCGATAGCAGAGAAGCTTGGAATGCGGCTCGAAGGGATTTCCAAGGACCGAGAGTGGCTATATGATCACTTTACGGACAGTGTGATGTATGCTATAACGCAACCTGAATGGTTAGGTAAAGTCAATGATGAATTAATCCTTGATCCTTAATCTTGCACCCTCCGGGTGGGAGGCAGGAAAGAACGTCTTCTTGGGAGAGTCCCGTGGATTTCGAGATTTTGTTCGCTATGCTCTCCTTCTTCTCCTTCCCTGGGACGATAATTGCCCACCTATCGCAAATTGTAGATATGGTTTCAGGCACTCCGGAGAGGGGCAGAGGAACCCCGTTTACCACCGCGAGTCCTATAGCAATCTCCAGTGGTACGTCTCTATGCCAGTTCCTCTTGCCCCTAACTACAAATGAACCCTTAGACAATGATTCTCCCGTCTCAGTTGTCTTTGACACTTGGCTAGACCTGACGTGAAAGGCAGTAGCGGCAGCCCCTCCACTCCCCCATGCCCTGGACCAACAGACTGCAATTTGTGCTGCCTCTACCAGAGCTCTTTCATGGAGTTCCCTTGCGTCTTCCAGACCCTCTCCCAGTGCTTGCGAAATCTGCAGTGATGGTATGCCATCAGGCACTATTCCCCCGGGAGTGTTGCCCTTAACCAATCCATCCTTGAGCTTGAGGGAGCAGGATGGCGCTCCGTGTAAATCAGCGTGGAAGTACAGATCTCTCGAGGAGAGGTGCTTCCTAACTAACACGTCATTCCCCTTGGCATCCTTCCCACCGATCATTAGATGACCCCCTGAAAGAATGGCCCACCTGTATTTCTCAAACCAGAACCGCCTTGCCCTCTTTACGCCTCTCAGCTTCCCAGAAGCTGCTTCCTTTGCTGCCCTCTTCTCAGCTCTATCCCTTGATGTCTCTGTCTTTTCCAAGGCTGCTTGGGCACCCTTTGCTTTGTCCTTCTGCACCCTTGCCTCGTCAAAGTACCTCTGAGCATTCTGGTGAACGTTCTTTGAGACATCTATCGTCACGCTTGTCCCAGGCCCTCCTTCCTCATCAGGTAGGGAAGCGATCACAGTGTGCTTCGCAGGGTCGACGCTGTCAATCCACTCGGAGTCATAGGCCATTTCTGCAACATCAAGCCAGCCATTTTCGTCGACAGCCGCATTGATCTGAGATATTATTGAGTCGACGTGTTCCCAATTATCTTGCAAAGCCTTGCCAAGCCTCTGGGTAATTGCTGCCCTCTCGTTGAACTTGTCGATTGCGGACCTTTGCTGGTTGGCCCTTCTGGATAGCTTGGCGCCTTCATCCTCTGCTCTATCTCCCTTTTCAACTAGTTTCTCTTCCTCTCTTCTGATGAAAGCTGCCGAATCATGGGATCCGAAGACACAGTCAAAGGCGTAAGACAGATTTTGCACCTTGGAGTGGGTTTCGCTTGGCATGTTTGGAAGCTCGATTGGCGAAATCTCAATTATTCCAGAGGATGCTGAGTCTCTATCAGACTCATTATCGCACGCCTCCCAGGAGGCCTTAGAGTCTGCATCGGAGAACCAAATGTTGGCCTCCTCGCCATTATCAAGAGCTTCCAACATATCAGAGAGGGCTTTTGCAAGTGATTCCCTATCCCTTGAAGACATAGAGCTGGCCATAGAGTCCTCTTCAAGTCCAGCAGTGGAACATGCTGCTGCAGCATATATCCTCCCGAGATTGGCTCTGGATGCAAGGGTTCTGATGAGTGTGTGCTCACTATCTTCGAGGATGCTGGCGATATCATCACTACTCATCGACCTTGGGTCCACCGCTTCTGGCGGGGGCCTGTACTTCACACCCTTCTTCAGAGATCTGCTGGCGTACTTAGCGTGAGTAAGAGGACGGATTATCACATCTCCTCCATCCAGGAGGACAACGTTCCCATCCCTAAAAAGCTCGATAATCAGGCTCAGCCTCCCTCCTCCGTGCTCGAAGACCAACCGAATAACTCTGTCAAAACCTAGTTGTTGGGCATCGATTAGTCGGGAGTTATTCAGATGCTTCCTAAGGATCATTGCAAACTGTGAAGGCTGTTGTGGCATAGGCCTGTCCCTGATTGATGCATATGTCCTGAGGCCCCTAACAATCACAAGATCAGTAGATGGGTGCCCTTTCCTGTTAAGTCTCAGAACGATCTGCTCGTAGTGAGGCTGGTAGCACTTCCTCACCCTAGCGCCTATCATTCCAGAAATCTCCTTAACAATTCTTGAGATTTCGAAAGAAGACGACTGTGTTCGCATGCTAATCGGTTTGCTCGGCCCGACGGCCCTTCATCAGGGAATCGATTGGATAACTCTGAAATTAGCCAAGAGACGAGTGGAATTCATCAATCTCTTTTAGCACATCGGCCTCGTGTGCATATTGGTTTGACGGTACCTCGATAAGTCTGCAACCCGGTATCGCATCTACTATGCCCTTTACCTTACCAAAGTCGTGAATAGTATCCGAATGAGCAGTCATCACCGCACACGGGACGTTGACAGAAGAGAGATCCGCGGGCAGAGAGTAGCCAATATTGGATCTTGTAGACAGGAGCATTCTTTTGACGTCCTGGTTCAAGAGAGTCCTCCTATACCTGATTTTCTGACCTTCCTCCTTAGTCCTCCTATCGACGACCCATGCCACAAAACCAATCATTGCCCTGTAAACAAACATGGGCATTGGAGTGAGGATGATCATCTTGGCCCAAAGTGGAAACTCGAAGTCGGGATTTGGTGCCAATAGTACTGAGCTCCTTCCATCGAGGGTGCCTCTCTGGTATGCATCTATCAGTAGCGTCGAACCCAAGGAAGATGCGAACCAGTCAACTTTTGATTGATCCACTCCAAGTTCTTCTAGGACATTGGACACATCATCGCAATGCCTCTCTATCGAAAAATCAGACTTAGAAACTCTCCTAGTTATTACGGCACTGGCTTTCTCCCTAGTCTCGATGTAAATCAATTTCCTCGTCTTCACCCATTCTGAAACTAGTGGCCTCCATCCTTCGAACAAGGAGGCCCAGCCCGGGACCATCACAACGGGACCAAGTCCTCGCTCCTTGGAGTTTTTTGGCTCCCATACTATCACCCTCACTGAGACTCCGTTTTCGACTTGAATCATAATCTCCTGAGCATTAGCCCCCTCAAGTTCTGGAGCACCCTCCCAAAGTCCTTCCACGGCCAATTGGAAGGGCGTCTCTGTATCAGTATTCTCCATCTGGATGGGGCTTTTCAACGTCTTCGTCTGCCGGAAGACCTTCTGCCCCCTCCGCCCGAGCTTCTTCGTCCTCCGGTTGAACGTCTACCCCCGGACGTTCTTCCTCCGGATCTTCTCCTAGTTCGGACCCTGTGGCCCCCTCTGGGACCCAAGAACATTCTACGACCCCACCCCCATTGACCATGGTGGTGATGAACGACTCCAGAGGATGCCCCAATCCCTTGTGTTCCAGGGGCAGACTCACCAATGACCCCGTTTCCAAGATCAGTGTACTTCGGAGCATTGCTAAATCTCGCGTTAATCAGCGTAATCACTAGAAGCAGGAGGAAAAAGGGCATGCAGCATAACCATATGATGAATCCTGCCTCGCTAGGAGAATTCAACTGACTATTTTCCGGGTTTCCCTTCTCGTACCAGACATTTACCGTGCTTCCGAGCGGGAGCTGGTTAAACTCAACCTCCTCGAGGCAATAATCCCCCCATGTTCCAAGGAAAATTACATCCTCGTCTGAGTAAATCGCCCCTTCAGCGGTGAACTCGTAGACGACTTCAGCCCCACATTCGTATTCGTAGTAGACGATGCAGTCATAGTACTCGTCATTGTACTCGTCATACAGGCAATCCTCCATCTCGTACTCTTCCTCCCACCATGCAGTCCCAAGGAGTACGGTTCCGTCATCGCTGACTTCCCAATCGGCCTCCATGGATGAAATGGCCATCCCCATGCCAAGGGTGAAGATCACTAGCATTGCAGACACTCCGATTGTGACAGCCTCCTCACCCGATAGCCACCAGATGCCAAGAACCCCTCCTCCGGTCTCATGGGCTATCTTTTCCTCTCGTGTTATTTCGCCATCCCCATCCCTGTCAACTTCGTATACCATACGAGTGGATTGTTCGGAATGTGCAATCTTTCTCTTAGCCTCGGCCTCAATGGCCTTGATCTGGGCAAGCTTCGCCTCATGCTCGGCTTGTTCTAACTCCTCCTTGCGGACTTCATCGTACTCAGAATCCTGTTTATTGGCGGCATCTCCCTCTGAGGCATCTTCCTCTTCCCCAGGCTTGTCTTCATCCCACCACCTATCTGCACTAGGTCCCGGCATTGTTGCAGGGGAGTCGTCATGAAGTATTAACACCCCATCATCTTGGGTAAATTCGATCTGACTTAGGAAGTTCATTCCGAGTAGTGCATCACCCTTACGCAGGTCCATGTCTAGCAAAACACCCCCACTCAAATTAGTCCTGACTTCAATATCCCCAATTCTGATCGAATCGAGCGGCCCAGTCCATGTTTCGGCTGGGCCCCCCGCTGTGGAGGAATTTCCCCTTCTCCAATTCCTCCATTCGAGACCAATTTCATCTGCCTTCTCATCAGTCATCGAGCATCGACTAGCACCAGTATCTACTAGGAACCTAATGGGTTTTCCATTGACGAAACCATTGACATAGTACATCCCAGACCTATCGGCCTTGATCACTACTTCTCTTCTAAGCACCTTTGCACCATTTTAGTGTGCTGATTGATTTGGTTTTAACCTTGACAAATACATTTACTTCGGAGTGGTAAAACCTTCACCCTTCATCCTCACTTCCCCTCTTCGAACCAATTCTTTGAGGTGAGAAAGTACCTGATCCTCCGCTAAAGCAAGATTGGCACCAGGGGTATCGGAATATGTTGATTTTGTGATGTCGTGCAAGGAGGTTTTCCCAGATTTGACAGCCTGAAGTACCATATTATGCCGTGACAGTCGGTGAGCAATGTATTCATCGATTGTCCTACGAGGATTGGGTATGAACGGACCGTGCCCCGGGAAAAGCTTGTGTGGCACCAGATCCCTAAGTCTCTCGAGTCCAGATATGTAGGCACCCATGTCCCCGTCATTTGAGGGAACCAGTATGGTCCCTACAATAGTACAGTTGTCGGCAGATACGATCCCTGGCTCTCCGACCAAACAAATCTGGCCCGGACAATGTCCGGGTGTCTCGATTACCTCCCAAATGGATTCACCGCTGGGCCCTTTTAGTGATATTGAGTCTCCCTCTGCAAGTCTCATCGAATCTGGACAAGATATAGCTTCCAGAGTCTCCGAACTCGCCCAGACTGGGGCCTCGTATAACCTTGAAATCAAGCTCATATCCCCTAGATGGTCCTGATGCCTATGTGTGAAAATTGTACACAGGATTTCGCTACCGTCGGCCTTAATCTCCTCTACCTTGGCCTTGAGCTCTTCGAATCCCTCTTCTTCCCTGATCGCCGGGTCCACGATAGCCCGCATTCCACCCCTCTCCCCTAATACGAAACAATTGGTATGGGTAGCGGGTGGAAGGGTAGCAGTCGGGATTAGGACGCATTCGACACCTGGGGCATACTCGAATCTATGCGGTCCAGAGGGAGGGTCTTTTGCGAGGGAAACACATGCTGATACGAGATCTGAACCTGAGTCCATTTCTGATATTATGTCCCTGAAGATGGTTACAATAGGGGCCGGAATATGTATCTCATTTCCTTCCCAAGCCGAGATTAGCTCCCTAGGTTTCCACCACCTAAATTCATCAAATTCACTTCTTCCCGGAGGGAAAGAGGGCTCTGCCATAGAATCCTCCAACATTACATGAAAGAATAGATTGTGGAATCTCATCGGGGATTGTGGTGGCGTAATTCTTTCAGTGATAACATGACAGTCAAAATCGACTATCGATATATTTCCTGATTCAACCTCCTTTATCCAAGCTGCCTTGTCTTCGCAGACCCTTTTTCTTACCTCATCTTCTACCTCCAAGAAGCCACCGTTTCCATCGGGCGATATCCCCACCTCCTCCACCATCTCCCTGAGGAGTGTAAAGGCCGCGAGTCTGTCGGAGCCCCTATCCGCAAGCAACTGTGGGAAGTCCCTCGCTGATTTCCTGTCCACTCTGCTGATTCCTCCTCCCGGGAAAGACCAGAGATCTGGAAAGGCGGGAAGTTCTGGTGATCTGTGCCCCATCAGAACTTCATGACCAGAGTCTGAGTTCCTGCTGAGCATTACTGAAGCGGAAGATCTGGGAGGAGTAGGCTCGGACTTTTCGAGTGTGAGTCCTTCGGGGGTCTCGTCCACGGGCGTTCGAGAGCATACCGGGCTTCAACCTCCCTATGATAACGGTTGAATACGAATGCTGAGGTAGATAACCATGGCCGTTGTCATAGGGGCAAAACTTCGATGAAGCCTCCGGAGACCATAGAGGAGGAGTTGGAGATTATTTCTCAGGCCTTGGAAGCGGGCATAGACCCATTTCCGCCCAAGAAGCCCCCTTCCAGATGGGCCAAGACAGCACTTGGATGGTTCATGGTGGTGATGATGGTGAGCTGGGTCTCACAGTTTCTTTACCAATACGTATGACTTCGTCGTGTTCAATCACTCCATGTGTTGGCTAGCGCTAGATATCATGAGCGGTAGGCCAACGAATAGTGCACAAATCCCGTTGCAAACCATGGTAAGAATATCAGGAGTAGTTTCTAGTAGAGTTGTGACGATTATGCTGAGGACTACTCCAAGACCTAGAGTTCCCCATGCAATATGGACTCCAAGTTTTTTCCTCTGGGCTATCAAGACGCCTGACCAGATTCCCACTGACCCTAGAATAAGGAAAAACAACCCTATCCCAGCCATTATCGCCCCAATACCTGTTGCCTCGCTATCATCATATTCTGCACCAAGGCCCCCGAAAAAGGCACCACCAAGCAGGAATCCTAGACCAGCCAAGATTGGTAATATCTGGTATATTGCGTAAAATATTCCGACGACTACTGGGAGGGAGCTCTTGGTCTCATAGACCACTTGTGGCTGCATGAATGGCTGAGTCTGTGTCGGTTGGCCTCCCAAAACCGGAGAGCTTTGGGGTTGCTGGGGTGATTCTTCTGTATTGGGTATCTGCTCATCCATGGTTAGGTGAGAAGGTGCCGGCTTATTGATTTTGGTAGTCCCTCCCGGATTCGAACCAGGGTCATGGCATCCAGAGTGCCATATGATGGACCACTACACTAAGGGACTGACATTGCCCCGAGCATGGCACAATATTTCAACAAGACCGACGACCGTGGTGAATCAGGACCTGAATCCTGAGTTTACCTCATCTAGACTTTCCCTGCTGGGACGCTGCAACTCCTCCGGAAGATCTACCAGAGGCGTCTCAGTCAAGCCAAGTGTGTCGGTCGCAGTTGGGACCTCTGGATCGTAATAGAGCAGTCCCGTGACGTGATTGCCAGATTCCTCTGCCTCGTGAATCGCGCCTAGCGCTGACACCGCGTTCGTGTAGTCGTGATCTGCTGCAATTGTCTCCAGCCTAAGAGTCGAGCCGTCGAAAAGGCTCACTTCCTTGTATTCGCCCTCAGGGACTTCTACCTCCTCTATTGGAGAGAAGTGCGGTATGTAGTCCAATATGTGGAGGACCTCATCGTTCTCCTTAACATAATTGTAGGATTTGTAGGATTCATCGTTATTCGCGAAGGTGACACAAGGCGATATTACGTCAATCACAGCCATTCCCCTGTGGCTCATAGCGGCCCTGACAAGAGCAGTGAGTTGCTTCTTGCTGCCGGAGAAAGAGCGGGCTACAAAGCTGCATCCGAGGTTTATGGCCATCGCGCAGAGGTCTATTGGTGCCTGCTGGTTTGGATTTCCCTTTTTCTTCTTGGAGCCTTTTTCCACAGTAGCGCTGTATTGTCCCTTGGTCAGACCGTAAACTCCGTTGTTCTCAATGATGTAAACCATGTCCAAGTTCCTTCGAATAGCATGTACGAACTGGCCAATTCCTATGCTTGCCGTGTCTCCGTCACCCGATACTGCCAGGAAGGAGAGACCCTTGTTTACCAGATTGGCTCCTGTCGTCACCGATGGCATCCTACCGTGGACTGTATTGAAGCCGTGACTCTTACCAAGGAAGTATGCTGGCGTTTTGGATGAGCATCCAATTCCGCTCATTTTTGCTATCTTCTCCGGCTCAACCCCGTTCTCCCATGCGGCCTGAATGATGACATTGGAGATTTGGTCGTGCCCACAACCCGGGCACAAAGAGGACTTGCCTCCTGTGTATTCTGACTTCTCAAGATCCAATACGTTAAGCTTCATTACAGTCATTACACCACCCCTTTGAGCACTTCCAGAATCTTGTCCGCATACACCCTGGCCCTTGGAGGCATACCATCGCTGTAGGCGACACTGTTTAGCTTTGGCACCAATTCAACAGGGATTTCTTTCCTCATAATTCCGTACAACTGACCATCACGGTTTATTTCCAGGACTATGGTAGTATCGTGCCTTTCAACGAATTCCTCAACTTCGGGGTGTAGAGGCAATGCCCTTACTCTGCAGGTACTGACCGATAGTCCGGTCTGCTCCAGGATATCGTCGATCTCGAGGATTGTATTTTCCATGGATCCAAAGAATACAACCCCCACCTGCTTTTCCTCCTCCTCCCTTAAGATCGGGGCAGGTAGGGAAGTCCTAGCTCGGTCAATCTTTTTCTTCAGCCTAGACATCGCAGCGTGATACAC
>MDTE01193568.1_pt1 | contig 12467 bp, 15 predicted proteins | sample 811231 | NCBI WGS metagenome assembly MDTE01 (sample SAMN05326651, study PRJNA326480) | marine metagenome | isolation source: seawater | place: Indian Ocean: Red Sea | collected 2010
CTCTTTTTTTCTTATCATATTAAGGCTCAAGAATTCATTATTATTCAATCTACTACATCGACAAGAGATTCAGGATTTTATGATTATTTACTCCCAAAATTTCAAAAAAAGTTTGATATTGAGGTTAGAGTTATTGCTGTTGGAACTGGTCAAGCTATTAAAAATGCAAAAAACTGTGATGCTGATCTCTTGTTAGTTCACCACAAGCCTTCAGAAGTAGAATTTTTAAAACAAGGTTTTGGTCTATACAGAAAAGAAATTATGTATAATGATTATGTGATTATAGGACCAAAAAACGATCCAATTAATTTAAGAAATGAGAAATCAATTAAAGAAGCACTTAAAAAAATTTTATTAAACAATTTTAATTTTATCACCAGGGGCGATGATAGTGGGACCAATAAAAAAGAAAAAGAACTTTGGAAAACGACAGGAATTCAACCTAATCCAAAGGAAGATAGATGGTACATAGATATTGGACAAGGTATGGGTGCAGCTTTAAATATAGCCGTAAATAAAAACGCATATACAGTTTCTGATAGGGCATCTTGGCTAAATTTTCTTAATAAACAAAATCATGAAATAATTCTAGAAAACAATCCAAAACTATATAATTTTTATGGTCTAATCCCAATTAATCCGTTGAGATGTCCTAATGTAAAAAAAAATGAATCAAAAAAATTTATAGACTGGATTTCATCTATTGAAGGAAAGCAAATTATAAATAATTTTAGAATTAAAGGAAAACAACTTTTTTTTTCTGTTGATTAGTTTAATTAAAATCAGAATTTATTTTAAATAAAAATTAATTAAAGTATAAATAACATAAGTGAAAATAGATCATAAAGAATCATATAAAGATTTTGGAAACCAATTTGTTATTGATAACAAAATTGACGACTATTGGGGAAGTCAGGAAATGTTTATTGACAATGTTTTTCCATTTGAACCCAATAATATTAAAAATAAGATAGTGATGGAAGTAGGAAGTGGAAGTGGAAGAATACTTCAAAGTTTAATTAAATTTTATCCAAAAAAAATTTATAGTATTGAACCATCAAAAGCTATAGAGGTAGCTAAGAAAAATAACAAATCAAAAATTATTGAATTTTTTAATATAAAAGGAGAGGCTATTGATTTCCAAAATAAGTTTGATTATGTTTTTTCACTTGGTGTTATTCATCATATTCCTAATAGTAATGCAGTAGTAAAAAATATTCATAGATCTTTAAAAAAACGAGGTAAATTTATTTGCTGGGTTTATGGTTATGAAGGAAATGAGTTATATATTTTTTTATTTAATAACTTAAGAAGAATAACTAGAACAATACCTGATAAAATTTTAAGAATTATCTCTAATTTTCTTAACATATTTTTATATTTTTATATTTTTTTATGTAAATTTATAAAATTACCAATGAGATCATATTTTTTAAAAGTTTTTAATAAATGTTCATATGAGAAAAGAAACTATATTATCTTTGATCAGTTAAACCCGTCATTTTCCAAATATTATAAAAAAGATGAGATCATTGAATTACTAAAGAACTCAAATTTTAAAAAAATTGAAACTTTCCATAGACATAAATATTCATGGACAGTTATCGCAGAAAAATGAATTAAAATTTTTTAGTTTAATAAATAATGAAGAAAATAAGGAATTATATTTTATATTACTCAAGGCTTTTGATTTATAAAATATTTTCAATCAGACACTGGATTAATGATGTAGAAATTAATGACTTATTTTTAAAAAAAAATAACACATTTTCTTATGTTTCTAATAAACTAAAAATTATTTTTACTCCACAAAAAAAAATTGGAAAATTATATATTGATAGTTCGCTTATTAAAACTGATCTATGCGAATTAGGAAAAGATGCTAAAACAGATAAGTCTCCATACAATACAATCTTACACAGACATCCATATACTGCTGTATACAGTCTAATATTAGGTTCTTTGAGAGAAAAAAAAATTAATCTGGCTGAAATAGGAATTCTTGACAATGCATCAATTAAAATGTGGCGAAACTACTTTTCTAAAGCAAAAATTTTTGGATTTGAATATGACGAAAATATGATAAAAAAAGCAAAAAAGGATAATCTAAGTAATGTTTTATATAAAAAAATTGATGTGACTTCTAATAGATCAATTCATGATTCTTTTGCTAAATGTGGGGTGAAATTTGATTTAATAATCGATGATAGCACACACACATTTAAAGATCAGATTAATATAATCAAAGAGTGTAAAAGATTTTTAGTTCCTGGTGGAATATTAATAATTGAGGATATACCAAGAATTCGTTCAGAATATGATGAAGAAAAATATTATCAGGCACTTAAAAGTTCCCTTAAATTTTTTAATTTTGTAAATTTTATTGATTGTGATCATATAAACAAATTTTCTAAGGGCTGGGATAATGACAAAATTTTGATTCTGATTCGTAATGAAAAAAAATAAATATTGAAAATGTATTTTAAATTTTAATACAAAATTACTCAATAATAATCACCCCTTTCATACCCATTTGAGAATGGCTTAAATTTAAATCTTTTTCCATGATATTACAAACAAGATCATTAAAATATCCAGTTTTGATTGGAACAAACCACCATTCTAGAGAATTTTTAGGAAAGATTTCTACTTCGTTTATGTTTCCTTTGATTTCAGCAATTTTATTCCCTTTAAAACTAATTTGTATTTTTCTTGTGAAAATTGATCTAGCAAATTTATATGAAGTGAAATAGTGTTTACTATCACTATTGTTTATTATTTTTAAAGAATACAACTTACCAGTTTGGAATTTTAGCTCAGATGGATCAAAGAAATACCCTTCATTTTTTTTCCCTTTAAGGAAAACATTAACTTTTATTGATTTCTGTTTTGTAAGATCGCCTTTAGATTCTGATAAAGAAAAAATACAAAATATTACTATAATAAAAATAAATAAATTTAATTTTTGCATGTTTAAAGTATAAATGAAATTTTGATAAAAAAGTAGATGATTATGCTATTTACATTGTGTTTTAATTTAAATAAACAATATATATTCTTTAACCATTATAAAGGAGGTGATCTGATGTCTAGTATTAATGATTTATTTCAACTTAATTTATCTTACTATTTATCGGAGCAACCTTTGATGAGGAGTTAGATATTCCCATTAAGTTGTTTGACTTTAATACGGGGAGGGAGAATTCTCCCTCCCAAAAAACCTTTAATACATAATTTACTAGTTAGTATTTGTTAATGTTCAAAATAATCAGATTTTTAACATTTTATCTTTTTTGTTTTTTCTGGATTGAAGTTTTTCCATCAGAAAATGAACTTGAGTGTAAAATTATAAGAGAGGTAGAAAATAATATTCTTGCTAAAAAAAAAAATTATAAATCAACTTTACTAAAAATTTATTTTAATAAAAAAGAAAAATGGATTAATGATATCTCAAAAAAAAACTGGCTCCAAAGTGAAAGCTATAAAAAATCAAATATTATATTTACAGAAAATGATACTTTTTATTTTTTTAAAATGTTTGAATTTGAAAATAATGAAAAGTTAAAAGTTGAACTCTTAAGTGAAATTTCTTTTAATAAATCTAATAACTATTTGAAGTATTCAAAAAAATACTATAATTATTCTGGTGAAATATTTTTTGAAACCATTGTTGAAGGTGTTTGTCATTAAATTAAAGATATAGATATTCTTAATGCAGAAATTTTTATGAAAAAAATCTATAAAGAAAGTATTCATCAAGAGTTCGGAAGATTTATTAGAGATGAAATGGATGATAAAGAAAAAGAAATATACATTAAATCTGAAAGATACAAAAAATCAATGTCTTTGATTTCAAAAATTTTTAAAAAGAATTCTTTATAATATTACAATGCTTAAGTCTTTAGAAAAGTTCATGGAAAACCTAATGTTTGCATCGAGATGGTTGTTAGCCCCATTTTATTTTGGACTCATTATATCATTATTTCTACTATTGATAGTTTTTGTTAAAGAAATTTTTCATTTTGTAAGTCATTTCAGTATGAATGAGACTGATTTAATTCTATTTATATTAACGCTTATTGACTTATCTTTTGCTGGAAATCTTTTGATTATTGTAATTTTTTCTGGTTATGAAAACTTTGTTTCAAAGATTAATATTAAAAACCATGAAGATAAACCTGAATGGATGGGAACTGTTGATTTTGGAGGATTAAAATTAAAACTAGTATCTTCAATAGTAGCTATCTCAGGTATTCACTTATTAAAAATTTTTTTTGGCCTTGATAAATATACCCAGAGCCAGATTATTTTATTTATTGCAATTCATTTAACTTTTGTAATTAGTGGAGTCTTATTAGCATATATGGATTCATTGGTTGCAAGAGGAAAAAATTAATAGAAGTTTAAACAAAAAAACTTGCATTATAAATATATTTTATTTATAAGTGTTATATTATAACACCTTTAATTAACTTTAACATTTTCAAACAGTAGAGATTACCATGATTAAATTCACACTTATTTTAAGCCTTTTTTTCACTTTTTATTCTAAATTTACTTTAGCGAACAATTTGGAATCTATTTTTGTTGCACCAGATGTATTTATTACATCTAAAACCAAACCAACGAAAAATTATGAGAGCGACAGAGGTAATATACTATTTGAATCTCACGATGTTGAAAAAAATAGACAATTTTCAGTAGGTGATATGCTTAAAGATCTGCCTGGGCTTTCTTCAACTGGTTTAGGTAATGCCTCACGTCCCCTTATTAGAGGGATGGCAAACTCAAGAGTTAAAATTTTACAAAATAATAGTAGTCTAGGTGATGTGTCTGAATTTGGTGAAGATCACATTGTAGGTTATGACCCAATGTTAATAGATAAAATAGAAATTATAAAAGGACCAGCTACGCTTCTTTATGGAAATAATGCGATTGGCGGAGTTGTAAATATAATCAACCCTTTAATTACTACTGATAGACCTTTGTTTAGTGAAAATGCAGAAGTCGGTGTAGGATATAAAACTTCTGGAGAAGAAATTAAAACTTCTTTGAAATTTGGAAAGTCTTTTGACAACTTTACTATCAGAGGTGCTGGAAGTTTTACAGATGCTAGAGCTTATGATTTAGCTAATATTTCGTCAACTCAACCACACTCCTCAAAGTTTAACACATCAGGAGGCCTAGGTATTACTTATAATGATGATGATAAATTTATTGGAATATCTGTTGATAAATTAGAAGCAATTTATGATCTTCCAGGGCCTGAAGGTGAAGAAAATTTAACTTCGTTAAACCCAACAAGAAATACAATAACTTTAAAATCATCTTTAGCTCTTGATTATTCTTTATTTGAAAAATTTAATTTTGAAGGAACAATTTCAGAATATAATCACTCAGAAAGAACTGGGTCTGGTAATCATAATGTAACATTTTTTAATGATGTTTATGAATTCAAGACTTCTTTAAACCATAAACCACTATTCTCTGAAAATAAGTCGGGTTTAATTGGTTTTCATTTCCAGAATTTTAATCAGGGCGCTGTGGGTGATGAAGAAACTCATTTAACATCAACTAAATCTTCTAATTATTCTATGTTTATTTTGGAGAATCTTGAATTTGATTGGTTTGATTTAGATATTGGTGGTCGTTTAGAATCAGTAAACTTGAAAAATACTAACCATGAAAGAGGTTTTTTCCCAGTTGCATTTTCATCTAATATAAAAAGAGACTTTTTTACTAATAGCTCTGCTTTTTTTGGTTTTGATTTTACCCAACGTGCTCCTAATGCTGTAGAGTTATTTGCAGATGGTCCTCACCACGCATTAGAAAATTTTGAGAATGGAGATTCTAATCTTGACAAAGAAAGTTCATATAATTTTTCACTTGGCTACAACTATTTAGATAATACTGATAAATTAAAGATTGAGACTTATGCAAATTATATAAATGACTTCATAGCTGCAGACAGGGATGGAACCACAGTAGCAGTAGAAGGAGAAGACTTTAATAATGTTATTCACGATCAATATAATGCACTTTTTGTAGGGCTGGAATTATCTGGTCAATATAAATTGGCAAAGTTTGATGATTTTAATTTTCTTTCAAATTTTATGATTGATTATTTAAAAGGATATAAAACTTCGACTGATAAAGCTATCTCAAGGATACCACAATCTAAATTAAACATTGGATTTCAACTAAAAAATGAAGATTGGGATGCTAATATCAAATTTAATCATTATTTAGATAAAGAGTTCATTGGCCCATTCCAAACTAGAACTGGTGGACATTCAAGATTAGACTTTGATTTAATTAAAGATTTCTCGTATTCAGCAATTAATGGGCACTTTATGTTTTCAGCAACTAATCTTTTAAATGTAGTTGGAAGAAATCATCTTGAGTCCAAAAAAGCGAATGTTCAGTTACCTGGAAGAAGCTTTAATTTTATGTTGAGATTATTTTACTAGTACTTCAAAAAATAAATTGAGCAAAAAAACTAAAGAAAATTCCAATAGTAAAAATTGCTAGTGAAAAAAAATTTAAGATTAATGAAATTTTTCTTAATTTTTCACATGATTTTTTTTTATTACTATCTACTGGACAAGTTAATTTTCCTGCGAAAATCATACTAATAAATGAAATAGTTAACAGAATTCCTGTTGTCAAAAAAATTACTAGCTTATATTTTGATAAAGTCACAAGAGCTGGAAAAGACGACAGCAAACCAACTAAAGCTGCCCCTGCACCAATAAAAACAAACAAAGCGGGTAATGCACAGCATATTAATGTACTTGTTGAAAAGAAGAGTGCTATAGAATTTATAAATAAATTGATCTCTAACCCTTTCTTTGTTTTATCCATCATTACATTTTCTTTCTATTTTGGTTACATCATATCCGGAGTCTAAAAATGTTTGTTTAATAATATTATCACTTAAGTCATTTTTTTTATTTAGAGTTAAATTGACTATTGCTTTATTTAGGTCTACAAAAATATTCTTTACTTCCTTCATCTTACCAAAAGTCTTTTGCAGTGATTGTGCACAAAAATCACAAACTAATCCGTTAACACTTACGATAATAAAATTTGTACAAGCTAAATCATTTACTTCACTTAAATCGGGAAATTTTGTTTGATAATGATGATTAGAATTTAAATTATTTGAATAAAGTGAAAGAGGAAAAGATAAATATAATAATAAAAAAATTTTTCTCATATGATATTCGCTAAAATCTGATAGTTAGGTTAATTAAGGGTTTAAATTTAGTATTCATTCCTATCTCAAAAAGAGTTGTATCTTTAAAAAATCGTAACATTGGGGTAACACTGTATATATAATTACTTCCTGGAGTATGGTCAAATTGAATCATTGCCCAAGTATGCAAATCTCCATAATTTCCAAGATAAGGAGCAATACCAATTTTAAATTTTTGATGAAAAAAATGTCCAATTTCACCAGAATCTGAATAACGATTTTCATACATTGCAAAATATCTTCTTGTTTCCCAATCTAATGCTATTCCACTGGTAAATGAAAATTGATGTTTTTCATTAAATTCCTTATAATTCGAGTAACTTGAACCTATGCTTTTTTTTAAATAAATATTTGCTTGAGAATTTTTTGTATTATTCCTTTTAAGAAGGTAATTGCTTTTTATTCCGTTAAAAAAATAATTCTCTTTGTCTAAATATTCTGAAATATAGCCAAGTGAGTATTTATGCGATGGACTGTAATGGACATTTATAGAATGAAGTTGTAATTCATTTTTATGAATAATTGTCCATCCCCCCGGATATGAAATTGGTCGAGATTTTACATCAGGGAAAAAAAAAATCACTAAAATGAGAATAATCTTATTAAATTTCATTTAACTCTAACAATGCATTAACTTGATTATTATTGATAAATTTAGCCTTTAATTCGAATAAACAAATCAGATTATACTTTAATTAAATATTTAAAAAAAATCCAATTTCAAGAAATTTACATCGATTTTCTGTATAAAGTGCTTTCAAGTTAATTAAGTGTCTTTTTAAAGTATTATTTAAGATAATAGAAAACAAAAATATTAAATTTTAAAAAAAAGATATTATTTAATTATCATCATGAATTTTTTAGTTCTTTTTATAATTTTTATAACTTCCTCGTGTGTGTCTCATAAATACTCCCACACCTATTTTGTTGATTGTGAGCAAAGATTTAGTGGATTTAACAACTTGTATTTTTGTGCGTTAGAAGAATTACAGAATGATTGTAAAAATAAATCCAACTGCCAAAGTGAGAATAGTCGATTTGTAGAAATTATAAAAAGAATTAAACTAATGGTAGACAGCGAGGAGATTTCAGAAAATGAAGCAATGTTTAGATATCTTAACTTAATTGATCTTGAGGAATTAAAGTTTAAACCCAGTAATAATATCTATAAATATTACCAAAGAAATTACCCGATTTATTTTAACGATTTTTACTCTAGAGGAAATTCTACCTGTTTATTTTCGAGTAGTGGATTTTGTTATTAAAATTAAATATTAAAAAAGAGTAAGATGGCAGACAAATATAAACAAAAAATAATAAAAACCCTTTTAACGTTTTTATCTATATTATTCTTTTCTTTTGGTGTGGATAGTAAAACAAAGGATATACTTCAGCTAACATGTCAATATAATCCAAATTTAATAAAAAAAGAACAAAGAAATACTGGTTTTTTAGAAGATAAAAATCTTGATCGCTTAAAAATTTGTAGAACTTTTGGTTGTGAAGACACGGTTAAAGTTGTTAAACATGATATCGAAAATTATGATGAGAATGAATACAGATTAATAAACTCATGGTTTAATCATCAAGGAATACTGTTGGATGATTTCTTAATAACAGAAGAAAGTATTTTTATTAATACATTTGTTTCTCAGGCATTTTTTTTAGAATCCTACTCGATAGATAGGGTTACAAACAAAACAAAAAGAACTTTTTACAAATTCGATAATGGTGAAATTTTTTTTAAAATTAAAGAATTTGAAAAGAATTCAAAAAAAAAAATACCCTTTTATAATAAAAAAGGAAAGTTATCTTTGAAGACTTTAAAATTACTTTCCCTAGAACCAATAGAAACTTATCATTTTGAAGGTAAATGCTTAATAGGAACTCAAGTAAGGTTTGAGATTAAAAAACCATTGTATTTGTCTTATTTGGATAACAAAAAAGACAGTAAATAAAAATTTTGTTATCTAAAGCGATTTTTTTAGATATGGCATTTTGTTTGCAGTTTATCTTTAATGAGCTTTGTAAGACAAATAAATTCAAGGCATGGTGTATTTAATTTTTGTAATTCTGATCTAATGATTGGTAAATCTTTGAGAGAATACGGAGAATTTTCTGAAATTGAACTTTCAGCAATGAAAAAATTTTTAAACGATGGTGATTTTGTTTTAGAGATAGGCGCAAATATAGGTTGTTTTACAATTCCATTTTCAAAAATAGTAGGGAAAAGAGGCAAAGTTTTAGCATTTGAACCTCAAAAATTTATTTTTAATCTTTTAAAAAAAAATATTGAATGTAATGAATTAAAAAATGTCGAGATTTATAATAGTGCGATTGGAGATACAAATACGATTTTAGAATTAGATGATTTTGATTATTCTCAACCAGGAAATTTTGGAGGTATTGGTCTGAAAGAAAATTATGATAATTCAAAATGCGCCAAAATTAAGGAAAAAAAAAAAAATAAAATTAAAACTCTTACCCTTAATAATTTCTTAAATTTAAAAAAATGTAACTTTATAAAAATTGATGTTGAATTAATGGAATTAGATGTTTTGAGAGGTGGGAAAAAGTTTATTGAAAAATTTAGACCAATAATGTGGCTAGAAAATCAAAATGATTTTCCAAATAAAATAAATGATTTTCTAATTTCTAATGAATATGAACCATTTTGGATGGAGACATGGTTATATAATCACAATAATTTTTTTTTAAATAAAACTAATTGTTTTGGTGCAACTTCTACACTTAATACACTCGCAATTCCAAAAGATATAAGTGAGAAGTTTACAACAATTTTTTTTGATAAAGTTTTGACACCCAACTGTAGACCTAGAAAATCATATATAAATACATTTTGACAGAAGACGTTAATTATATTTTCTAAAAATATTTGTAAGTTTAACTAAAACAAACAAGGGCGAACAATTGCCCGCCCTTGCCGATGAGACTTCTGTTGCCCGGAGCTCATTCCCGCGCTTACTTAAAAAAATTAAGCAGCGATTGCCATTTCATTATCGTTGGCATTTATAAGTTTGGTCCGATAACGTTGGTACCATTCCGAGCAAAGTTTTGATTCTTCACATGTACGTCGATCCTATTTCGCCCCCAAAAAATGGTGGAGGCGCCGGGTACCGCCCCCGGGTCCGTTCCAGTTCGCAAATCAAACATTTATCGCTATAGCTGCGAACAGCATTTTTATGATAATTAAATAAAAAAAAATTAAAAGTTTATAATTATATAACAATAAATTAAAAATAATAATCTGATGTGATAGAGTCATGAGATGAAAAAAACAGATAGTTTAAAAGAAATAGAAAAATTAAGTAAAAGTAAATTTACCACTAAAAGAGTTACTGTAAATAAGTTAGAAAAAATTTTATATAAAAAATTTAATGTTTTAGACCATGGCTTTGTTAGAGTGATTGATTACATGGGAGATGACACATCAATTGTTCAAGCAGCAAGAGTTTCTTATGGAAAAGGCACAAAAAAATTAAATCAAGACCAAAGTTTAATTAACTATTTATTAAGTCATAAACACTCAACACCATTTGAGATGAATGAGATTAAGTTTCATATCAAATTACCAATTTTTGTTGCAAGGCAGTGGATACGTCATAGAACCGCCAATGTAAATGAATATTCTGCTAGATATTCAATTCTAGATAAGGAATTTTATATTCCCAAATCCGCGGATCTAAAACCTCAATCAAAAACAAATAATCAAGGGCGATCAGGTGAAATTTCATCAAAAGAAAAAAAGTCGTATATAGACCTAATAAAAAGTAGTTCAGAAAGAGATTTTGAAAACTACAGTGATCTTTTAAACCAAGATGGAGAAGGTAACATTAAAAATCCTGAAAATACTGGAATAGCAAGAGAACTAGCCAGAATGACTTTGCCTTTAAATACTTACACTCAATGGTATTGGAAAATAGATTTACATAACTTAATGCATTTTCTTGCATTAAGGTTTGACTATCATGCACAATACGAAATTAGAATATATGCTTCAATTATGATGGATATATTAAAAAAATGGGTACCATTAACTTACAATGCTTTTATAAAAAATCGAATTCAAGCTCTGACATTGTCTTCTGACGGAATAGAATTTATTAAAAGTAAACTAAAAAACAAAACATTTGATACAAAAAAAATTTCAAAAAGAGAATTAGAAAATCTTATAAAAATTTTTGAAATTTAGGTTTGTATCTTAACTTCTTTTCGTTCTACTTGATTTAAAGCCTTAATTACATTGTTAGAAATATTTTGAAAAATTTCGTAAATATTATTCTTCTTTTCAAAAGTTTCAGGAATTCCTGTGTCACAACTTACGCTAATTTTAGATATAATTGGAATATCACCGAGTATTTTAAAATTTCTTTTTTTAGCCTCATCTAAAACTCCATTTTTACCAAAAACATAGTTTTTTTCTTTATTAACTTCTAAATAACTTAAATTTTGAATTAAGCCCAGTATTGGTACATTTACTTTTTCAAACATGTTAATCGCTTTCCTAACATCTATTAAAGATACTTCTTGGGGCGTGGATACTAATACTGACCCACTTATTTCTAAATTTTGACAAAGCGAAAGTTGAATATCCCCAGTACCAGGTGGAAGATCAATTACTAAAAAATCTAAATCTCCCCATTCAATATCTCTTAAAAACTGTCTAATTGCATTAGAGGCCATAACTCCTCTCCAAATAACTGCACTATCTTTGGGTAACATATTTCCAATTGACATGGATTTGATTCCATATTTTTCGTACGGTAAAATTTTTTTACTTTTTGACACCTTTGGTTTACTCTTAATACCAAGCATTTGAGGAATTGAAGGCCCATATATATCAGCATCTAGTAAACCAACTTTAGTATTTTTTTTTTTGGATAAAGCAATTGATAAATTTATGGCAACAGTTGATTTTCCAACACCGCCTTTTCCTGAACCAACAACTAGAATATTTTTGATCATAATCAATAACTTAATAAATAATTATTAATTTGTAATTACAAAAATATTTCTTTGCATAGAAAAAACAATTCTTATATAAACTAACATAAACAAAAAAAATTAGGTATTAATGGTTTGGTCATCAAATAACGACGATGAAAGTCCTTGGGGTAAAAGTAAAAAGGATAAATCATCAGGCTTCAATGGTTCAGGTAAAGTTCCTCCTGACGACGACTATTTAAAG
>MDTE01058029.1_pt1 | contig 12466 bp, 13 predicted proteins | sample 811231 | NCBI WGS metagenome assembly MDTE01 (sample SAMN05326651, study PRJNA326480) | marine metagenome | isolation source: seawater | place: Indian Ocean: Red Sea | collected 2010
AGTTGGAATTACTGAAAATGGATATGAAATTTTCACAGAATCTGTTAAAGGATATAATAAACCTCCATATTAATAATGATTGATAGATATTCTAGAAAAGAACTTAAAAGCATTTGGTCTGAAGAAAATAAATATAAAATTTGGCTTAATATTGAAATTGCTGCAGCAGAAGCAATGGAGAAATATAAGTTAATTCCTAAAGGTGTATCGTCAATAGTTAAAAAGAAAGCTAAGATAAATGTTAAAAGAATTCATGATATTGAAGAAAAAGTTAAACATGACGTAATTGCTTTTCTTACATCAATTACTGAACAAAGCGGTATTAAAGCAAGATATTTACACCAAGGAATGACATCTTCTGATGTTTTAGATACAGCCTTCAACATTCAATTAAAACAATCAGGTGAAATTCTATTAAAAGATATTGATAAAATTCTATCTATTTTAAAAAGGCAGGCAAAAAAATACAAATTTACTCCATGCATTGGAAGAAGTCATGGAATACATGCTGAACCAATAACTTTTGGTTTAAAACTAGCTTCTTTCTACGAAGAATTTAAAAGAAATAAAAAAAGACTAGCAAGTGCAGTATTTGACATTTCTACATGCGCAATATCAGGAGCTGTTGGAACTTTTGCAAATATTGATCCAAAAGTTGAAAGCTATGTTGCAAAAAAATTAAAACTATATCCAGAACCAATTTCTACTCAAATAATACCTAGAGATAGACATGCCCATTATTTTTCTGTTTTAGGAATTATAGCTGGAAGTGTTGAGAGAGTAGCTACAGAAATAAGACATTTACAAAGATCTGAAGTTTATGAATTGCAAGAATTCTTTTCAAAAGATCAAAAAGGCTCTTCAGCAATGCCACATAAAAAAAATCCTATATTAAGTGAAAATTTAACTGGTCTGGCAAGAATTGTAAGAAGTCATACCATTCCTGCGCTAGAAAATATTGCATTGTGGCATGAAAGGGATATATCGCATTCTAGCGTTGAAAGAAATATTGGGCCTGATGCAAATATTACTCTAGATTTCGCTTTATCTAGATTAGCAAATATTTTGGAAAAAATGATTATTTATCCAAAAAAAATGAAGCAAAATATAAATTTAACTAAAGGATTAATATTTTCTCAAGAAATCATGTTAGAACTTACAAAAGCTGGGATAACTAGAGAAAAATCGTACAAAATCGTACAAACTTATGCAAAAAGATGTTTTGCAGAAGATAAAAATTTATTTGATTTAATAACCAATGATAAACAAATTATGAGCATTATTAATGAAAAAAAACTGAAATCAATTTTTAATTATGCCGGACACTTTAAAAAAGTAAACTTTATTTTTAAGAGAGTATTTAAATAATGAAAAAAGGTAAAAAAATTTATGAAGGTAAAGCAAAAGTTATATTTGCTACGACTGAAAAAAATTTAGTAATTCAACATTTTAAGGATGACGCTACAGCATTTAATAATCAAAAAAAAGCTAAAATAGAAGGCAAAGGAATATTAAATAATAGAATTTCTGAACATATTTTATCTGCGCTAAAAGATGTGGGTATTGAAAATCATTTAATCAAACGACTTAATATGAGAGAGCAGTTGATTGATTTAGTAGATATAATTCCAATTGAATTTATTATAAGAAATATTGTAACTGGTTCTTTAACCAAAAGACTAGATATAGAAGATGGAAGTAAGTTGAGTAGACCTTTGATAGAGTTTTGTTATAAAAGTGATAAACTCGGTGATCCATTAGTTGCAAGAGAACATATTTATGCTTTTGAATGGTCATCTCCTAAAGAATTAGATTATATAAACGAACAATGTTTACGTATTAATGATTTTTTATTAGGAATGTTTAAAGGTATTGGAATAAAATTAGTTGATTTCAAACTTGAATTTGGAAAAAGAAAATCTGACGGTAAGATTATATTGGCTGATGAAATAAGTCCTGATACATGCAGGTTATGGGATGCTGATACAGATAAAAAATTAGACAAAGATAGGTTTAGAAAAGATTTAGGTGATGTTGTTGAAGCTTATCAAGAAGTTGCGAGAAGACTGGGGATTTTACATGAACAAGTTAATAATATTAGACCAATTAAATTTCCAAAACCTACAGCTGTAAAAATGAAGAAAAAATAATGAAAATAAAAGTTGTAGTCACTTTAAAAAATGGTGTCTTAGATCCTCAAGGTAAAGCAATTCAACAGACATTAAATGGGATGGGTTTTTTAAATATTACTGGGATCAGACAAGGAAAATTTTTTGAAATTGATGTAAAGGATACTAACGAAGCCAAAGCTAAATTACAAGTTGAGGAAATGTGTAAAAAACTACTAGCAAACCTTGTTATAGAGGATTATAAAATTATTTAATTATTGATGAAATCTTCGGTAATTATTTTTCCAGGCTCCAATTGTGATAGAGATATGGATGTAGCCCTATGCAAATATGGCTTTAAAAACCAAATGGTTTGGCACAATGATCATTCGATACCTAAAAGTGACTTGATTGTTCTACCGGGTGGTTTTTCCTATGGGGATTATTTAAGATGTGGAAGTATTGCATCCAAATCAAAAATAATTAAATCTGTAATTGATTTTGCAAATTCAGGTGGATTAGTACTTGGTATTTGCAATGGATTTCAAATTTTAACAGAAACCGGGTTGTTAACTGGAATCCTTCAACAAAATAAATATCTTAATTTTATTTGTAAAAATGTTTATGTAAAAGTTAAAGATAAAAAAAACAAATATTTTAAAAATATTAAAAAAGATATTTTGGAATTACATATAGCCCACAATGAAGGAAATTTCTTTTGTACGGACTATGAACTTAAATCTTTGGAAGATAATAATCAAATTGCTGTAACTTACTGTGATTCTAAAGGATTAGAAAATGATGAAAATAATCCGAATGGTGCAATTAAAAATATAGCAGGAATATTTAATAAGAACAAAAATGTTCTAGGAATGATGCCTCATCCAGAGAGAATGATAGACGATTATTTATCAGGAGAAGACGGCTCTCTTTTTTTTGAGAATATTTTAGGTAATTTAAAATAATGGAGGTAAATGAAATTGTAGCATTAGATCTTGGGTTGAAGAAAGAAGAATTTTCTAAAATTTGTAATTTATTAAAACGTACACCAAATATTACTGAACTTGCTATTTTTTCTGCAATGTGGAATGAGCATTGTTCTTATAAATCGTCTCGAAAGCATTTGAAAAAACTACATACTAAAGGTGAGCAAGTAATCCAAGGGCCAGGAGAAAATGCTGGAGTTATTGATATAGGAGATGATGATGCAATTGTTTTTAAAATAGAAAGTCATAATCATCCATCATTCATTGAACCTTATCAAGGTGCTGCTACAGGTGTTGGTGGAATTATGAGAGATATTTTTACAATGGGTGCGAGACCAATTGCGAATTTAAATTCGATTCATTTTGGATCGCCGCAACATAAAAAAACAAAAAATTTATTAAGAGGTGTTGTTAAAGGAATTGGTGGCTATGGCAATTGTATTGGAGTTCCAACTATTGGGGGACAAACTTTTTTTGATGAATCTTACAATACTAATATTTTAGTAAATGCTATGACAATAGGCTTGGTGAATAAAAATAAAATATTCTACTCCAAAGCTGCGGGATTGAATAAACCTGTAATTTATGTTGGATCAAAGACAGGTAGAGATGGAATACATGGTGCAAGTATGGCATCAGCTACGTTTGATGAGAAAATAGAAGAAAAAAAACCAACTGTACAGGTTGGAGATCCTTTTACTGAAAAACTTTTATTAGAAGCTTGTTTAGAATTAATGTCAGATAAGTCTATAATTGCAATTCAAGATATGGGTGCCGCAGGATTGACCTCTTCAAGTGTAGAAATGGCCTCTAAAGGCAATCTTGGAATCGAATTGGATTTAAGCAAAGTCCCCTGCAGAGAAGAGAAAATGACACCTTACGAAATAATGCTATCAGAAAGTCAAGAAAGAATGCTCATAGTTTTAGAAAATGGTAAAGAAAATCATGCAAAAAAAATTTTTGAAAAATGGAATTTAGATTTTGCGGTAATAGGAAAAACAACAAATACTAATAAAATAGAATTAATTTTTGAAAAAAATAAAGTTGCTGAAATTCCAATTAGTCTTTTAGCAGAAAACGCCCCTGTATATGATAGAAAGTGGAAAAAGACTAAACTTCCACAAAAATTAAATTTTGATAAAGACAAATTCAAATCTTTAAGTTTATCAGATTGTTTAAAAAAAATTTTAAGTAATCCAAATGTATGCGAAAAAAACTGGATATGGAGTCAATATGATCATACAGTAATGGGTGATACTATTCAAAAACCTGGTGGAGATGCAGGTGTTGTTAGAGTTCATGGAACTACAAAAGCGATTGCAGCAGCAATAGACTCCTCTGCAACTTATTGTTACTCTCATCCCTTAACTGGTGGTAAACAAGTTGTATGTGAAAGTAGAAGAAATTTAATTTCTGTTGGCGCAAAGCCAATAGCAATAACTAATTGTCTTAATTTTGGAAATCCAGAAAAAGATAAAAATATGGGTGAATTCGTTGAGTGCGTTGAAGGAATATCTGAAGCATGCAAATATTTAAATTTTCCTGTGGTATCTGGAAATGTCTCTTTTTATAATGAAACCAAAGATAAAGGTATTAAACCTACGCCAGCTATTGGTGGAATAGGTTTAATTAAAAATTATGAAGACATGATCAATATGAACTTTAAAAATAATGGTAATGTTGTTTATGTAATTGGAAAAACCGAAGGGCATTTAGACCAGAGTGTTTTTGCAAAAGAAATACTAAATGAGAAAAAGGGTCCACCACCTATTATAAACTTATTCAATGAAAAAAATATTGGAGATACAATTCTTAATTTGATTGAACAAAAACTTATTATTACCTGTCATGATGTATCTTTAGGTGGAATATTAACAGCAGTTTCAAAGATGTGTATAAAAGGGAACAAAGGTATAAAATTACACAATTTAAAAGGATTAACAAATAAATATGAATATTTTTTTGGAGAAGATCAGGGCCGTTACATTATAGAAATACCAAAAAATAAGATTAAATCTGTGGTTGATATATTAAATCGAAATTCAGTTCATTATGATGATTTGGGTATTATTCAGGATAAAAATATGTCGTATAAAGGTGATATAAATTTACCTATTGAAGATTTATCAGATGCGCATAAATATTGGTTAGAAGAGTTCATGGAAAAATAATGGCAATGAATCAAAAAGAAATTGAAAAATTAATTAAGGAGGCATTTCCTGATGCAACTGTAGAGATTCAAGACTTAGCTGGTGATGGAAACCATTATTCAGCAACCGTTATATCGTCTCAATTTTCAGGAAAAAATAAAATTGAACAACATAAAATGGTATACAATTCTCTAAAAGGCAAAATGGGAAATGAACTTCATGCATTAGCAATTAAAACAAAGGAGCAAAATGGATAACGAAACAAAAGGAATTATAGAAAAAGAAATTAACGAAAATAATATATGTCTTTTTATGAAAGGTACACCTGAAGCGCCGCAATGTGGATTTTCAATGGCTGTATCTAATATTTTAAAAATATTAAATGTAAATTTTAAAGGTGTAAATGTTTTAGAAAATGAAAAATTAAGACAGGGCATCAAAGAATTTAGTGATTGGCCAACTATACCTCAACTATACATTAAAAAAGAATTCATCGGAGGATGTGACATAATCAAAGAAATGTTTGAAAATGGTGAATTAAAAAATTACCTAGAATCTAAGGGTATTAGTTATAAAAAGTAATTAAAAAAAACTTCTGATTTTTTTTGAAATAAATTTTCTAAGCAAAGTTAGTCTTGAAATTTTTTCAAAATTATTTGTTGTTTTTTCATCAAAAGAAAAATTTATTTCATTTTCCCAATACAATTCAAGAACAAGGCTTTTTCTAAAATATTTATGTAACATTTTAATGGAAGATACAGTTAGAACTGGCTCAAAGTAATTTATTTTTTTTGATATCATTAGTTTATTTTCATCGTCATCAAAATCTAAGTGCCATAAATGATCATGTTTGTTTTCAAAAACAAAATTATCTTCTAGTTTTGTTGGTACTTCTATATATCCTCCTTTTGATGAAACTCTTTGTATTTCATTTAAAAAAAATATTGGATCTTCTACATGTTCAAGAACATGACTCGTAATGATAAAATCAAATTCATTATCCATGAAAGGAAGCTTTTTTTCTTTTAATTGAACAAATTTTTTATCTTTATAGTAATGTTTTAAATCTTGAGTATCACAAATAACTTTTGCATATTTATTTGCTGAGTACCCACAACCAATATCTAAAACATTCCAATTATTTTTTTCGAGTATTTGCTCGATTTTATTTTTAGATGATCTTTTAATCAATTTTATCTTGAGTAATATTCTACAACTAGGTTTGGTTCCATAACTACAGGATAAGGGACTTCTTCAAATTTTGGTATTCTAACAAATTTTACTTTTTTATTTTTTTCGTCTACTTGTATATACTCAGGTGTTTCTCTTTCTTTGCTAGCCATTGCAATATCAATTATTGCTAGTTGTTTAGATTTATCTCTAATTTCAATGGTGTCTTCTTCTTTTACTTGATAACTTGAAATATTAACTTTTTTTCCATTAACTTTAAGATGACCATGATTAATTAATTGTCTAGCGGAAAATATTGTATTTGATAATTTTGACCTATAAACAACTGCATCTAATCGTCTTTCTAATAGACCAATAAGATTTTCTGCTGTATTACCTTTTGCCATTATTGCTTTTTTATATAAATTTCGAAATTGTCTTTCGTTCATGTTTCCATAATAAGATTTTAGTTTTTGTTTCGCTTGAAGCTGAACACCAAAATCTGAGGGTTTAGCTGATTTTGATTGACCATGTTGCCCTGGAGGATATGCTCTGGAGTTAAATGGACTTTTTGGTCTGCCCCATAAATTAACTCTTAATCTTCTATCAACCTTATGTTTAGAATTTAATCTTTTTGTCATCGAATATTCGGCTTTATAAGCAGAAGATAAGTTTTGTCAATCAACCTTTTTTTTACTTAAACCCGCAAATACACTCGATAATATGCGAGTTTCTTTTTTAGATAAATTTAATTTATAAAATATACTTCTTAAATTTTCTAACATTATTGATTTTTTTTCTGCAGGATGAAAAAAATGTCTGTCTTCTAAAATTTTTATACATAAGGAAAGCATGTTTTTCACATCTAATTTTGATGCATTTTTAATTTTATTTGACTTTTCAAATTTATTTTTGTGTCGTGATAAAATTCCACTAACTATTTGAGCTATTATAATTAGACTATGAGATAAATTTAATGACTTAAAATTTTTATTTGTTGGTATTTGTAAAGTAAAATCTGCATAACTAACTTCATTATTTGATAAACCTGACGCTTCAGATCCAAATAAAAAACCAATTTTTTTTGAAAAGTCTATATTTTGAAGGTCTGAAACTGATATATGTTTAATATTTTTGTTTCTAAAACGGGCAGATGTTGCAACAAGTATATCAATATTACTTATTGTATCTTCTAAATTATCAAAAACTTTAGCTTTATTTATAATATCCTTGGCACCAACTGATGTTGCTAATATTTTATCATTAGGAAAAACCGGCTTTGGATTGATTAATAACAATTTATTAAAACTAAAATTTTTAATAGCTCTTGCGCACGCACCAATATTTTCTGATAATTGGGGTCTATGTAGAATAAATGAAATATTGTTATAAGACATTAAGTGCTAGCTGGAGCATTATCTTTAAATAATTTATAGTCTAAGCTGTCAATTAAAGCCTTGAAAGAAGCATCAATAATGTTTGGTGAAACACCTATTGTAAACCAATTCTTTCCCTTTGAGTCAGTGCTCTCAATTGAGACTCTTGTTGTGGCCTCTGTTCCAGTATTCAATATTCTTACCTTGTAATCAACAAGTTTTAAATCTTTCAGATATTTTGAATATTTTCCAAAATTATCTATATTATTTCTTATAGCATTGTCCAATGCATGTACTGGGCCAATACCCTCACCTTCACACATACTTAATTTTTTGTCTACTTCTAGCTGAGCCTTAGCAGATGAGATTATATCACCTGACGAGCTTTTTTTTACTGAAACATCGTACATATGAATAGATATATATTTTGGAATTTCTCCTATTATTCTTCTAGCTAATAATTCAAATGAAGCGTCAGCACCATCATAGCTATAACCAATAAATTCTCTATCTTTTACCTCATCTAAAAGTTTTTTAATTTTAGGGTCAGTTTCCTTGATGTCTATACCAATTGTTTTTAATCTAGAAATTATATTAGATTTTCCTGATTGATCAGAAACAACTATATTTCTAGAATTACCTACTAGTAATGGATCTATATGTTCGTAAGTTTTTGGATCCTTTTGTACTGCAGATACATGCAAACCACCCTTATGAGAAAAAGCTGACGCTCCAACGTATGGAAGGTGTTGATTTGGTTTTCTGTTCAATATTTCATCTAATAATCTTGAACATTGAGTAAGATTTTTAATATTTTCCTCTTTTATATTTGTAACAAATTTTTCTTTAAAAACATTTTTTAAGTGTAAGCTGGGAATAATTGACATTAAATTTGCATTTCCACATCTTTCTCCTAATCCATTTATAGTCCCTTGAATTTGTCTTGCTCCTGCAAGTACTGCAGAAAGTGAATTTGAAACAGCATTTTCTGTGTCGTTGTGAGCGTGAATTCCCAAATTTTTCCCAGGTATAATTTTTGTAACTTCTGATACTATTTCAAATACTTCGTTTGGTAATGTTCCACCATTTGTATCACAAAGCACAACCCATCTTGCTCCATTCGAATATGCTTCTTTTATACAAGATATTGCATATTCTTTATTGTTCTTATATCCATCAAAAAAATGTTCAGCATCAAATATGAATTCTTTTTTTTGGCTTACAAAATGTTTTGCGCTCTCCGAAATATTTTCCAAATTTTCTTCTTTCGTTATACCTAGAGCTACATCTACGTGAAAATCCCAAGACTTACCTACTAAACATATGGCTGGTGAATTAGTATTCATTAATGCAGAAAGACCTGGATCATTTTCTGCACTTCTTCCAGCTTTTTTTGTCATTCCAAAGGCTGTTAGAGTTGAATTATTAAGTTTTTTTATTTTTTGAAAAAATTCAGTATCTGTAGGATTTGCGCCTGGCCATCCTCCTTCTATATAATCAACTCCTAAAATATCTAAAGAATGAGCTATTTTTAATTTGTCGTCAATTGAGAAATCTACACCTTGAGTCTGCGCGCCATCTCTTAAGGTAGTATCAAAAATATATATTTTATCTTTGGTCATTTGTATTTCCATGATGTTGTATCATTTTTATCTTCAATTAGAATGCCATTTTCGGATAATTCTTTTCTAATCTTGTCTGCTAATTCAAAATTTTTGTTTTTTCTTGCTTTATTTCTTTCATTAATTTTATTCAGTATCTCATTTTCTGAAATTTTTGCATTTGCTTTTTTATAAAAATTCCATCTCTCTTTATCTTCTAATAGCAAACCAATAAAATTACATGCTTTATTAAATAATATTTTATCATTGTCATTTCCATTAATCGCTACAGAGAAAAGTTCATGTAACTTTGCTATATATCCGGGTGTATTAATATCATCAAATAAAGATTCTAAAATTTCATCTGGTAAAGAATTAATTTTTTCTACTTTTAAATAGACAGAATACCATTTATCCAAAGTATTTTGACAACTTTTAATTAATTGATCATTCCAATCCAAGGGTTGTCTATAATGAGTATTAATTAAAGCCAATCTTAAGACTTGGCCGCTGATTTTATTTTTAAAGTCACTTATTTTTAAAATATTACCCTGTGATTTAGCCATTTTTTCATTAGACATTGTAATAAAACCATTATGTAACCAGTATTTTGCAAATGATTTGGTTTCATTGGCACATCTTGATTGTGCAATTTCATTTTCATGATGAGGAAAAATTAAATCTCTTCCACCTCCATGAATATCAAATTCACTATCTAAATATTTTTTTGACATAACAGAACACTCCAAATGCCATCCAGGTCTGCCTTTTCCCCAAGGGGATGGCCAAGAAGGCTCATCATCATTTGAAGGTTTCCATAAAACAAAATCAGCAGGGTTTTTTTTATTTTCAGAAATATCTACTCTTGATCCTGCAATTAATTCGTCTAACTTTTTGTTAGATAATTTTCCATAATCTTTAAATTTTTTTACCTCAAAATATACATGTTTATTTTTTTCATAAGCATAACCTTTAGAAATTAATTCCGAAATCATTTTAATCATTAAATCTATATTATCAGTTGCTTTTGGCTCATGTGTTGGTTTTTCACAAAACAAATATTCACAATCGCCTTGAAAATTATTAGTAATTTTATTTGTTAGTTCAGAAATTGAAATTTTTTTTTCCTTTGATGAAGTAATAATTTTATCATCAACATCTGTAATGTTTCTAACATATATAACTGAGCTTTCCTTAAATTGAGATTTAAGTATCTTGAACAATATGTCAAAAATAACTAGAGGTCTTGCGTTACCGATGTGTGGATCGTCATAAACAGTTGGACCACATACATACATTCTAATTTTTTTTGAATCAAATGGGGTAAATTTTTCTTTTTTATTTCCAAAAGAATTAGTTAAAAATATATCTTTACTCATTGTTTCTAGGAATATACTGAATTATGTGTTTTGTGAATCCTAGATTATCTAGGAATTATACAAACTGGAATTGGCTCCATTTTATGGAGATTTGTAAGCCTTATTTTTTCGTATTTTTCTCTATTTGGTGATTTTGGGTCGTTCATAGCTAACTCTATATCCTTGTAACTCATGCCTAGCTGACCTTCGTCAGTTCTACCGTCATCCCATAATCCATCAGTAGGCGGTGCATCAATAATTTCTTTTAAAATATTTAATTCCTTTCCTATTTCCCAAATCTCAGTCTTATTACAATCTGCAATTGGTGAAATATCTACCCCACCATCTCCGTACTTTGTATAAAAACCAACACCAAAGTCCTCTACTTTATTACCAGTACCTACAACAATACCACTATTTGCAGCTGCTACTTGGTATAGAGTTGTCATTCTTAATCTTGCTCTAGAATTTGCAAAACCATGTTCATTTTTAAAATTTGACAAATTATTTTCAAAAGATTTAAACAATTCATCCAATTCAATTACATGTCCTTCCACATTATCAAAATTTTTAGTTAGCCAATCTTTATGTTTAATACTCAAGTCATGTTGAGACTTATTTTGTTTAATAGGCATACATAGTACGATTGTTTTTAAACCTGTCATAGCACTCAAAGTACTTGATACTGATGAGTCTATACCACCTGAAACACCAATTACTAATGATTTAGCTCTTATTGGCATATTTTTAACGTAATTACCTATCCAATTAGAAATAAATTTTATTTTTTCTTTAGTTTTCATAAGTTTGATAATAATGATTCTTTTTTAAGATACAGCTTGTATTTTTGTCCTGCTGTAAATTGTATTCTTTTTAATCTCATCAGAAATTAAGAAGGCTAACTCAAGGGCTTGATTAGAATTTAATCTAGGATCACAATGAGTGTGGTATCTGCTTGATAAATCTTGATCAGATATTTTTTGTGCTCCACCTGTACATTCTGTCACATTCTGACCTGTCATTTCAATATGAAGTCCTCCAGCAAATGTTCCCTCGGCTTGGTGAACAGAAAATACGTTTTTAACTTCTTTAAGAACATTATTAAATGGTCTTGTTTTAAACCCTGTGGTTGATTTAATCGTATTTCCATGCATTGGGTCACACGACCAAACCACATGTACACCCTCTTTTTTAATTTTTCGAATTAATTTGGGTAAAAATTTTTCTACTTTATCATGTCCAAATCTTGAGATCAGTGTAATCTTTCCTTTTTCGTTTTCTGGATTTATTACTCTACAAATTTTTACTATTTCATCTGGATCTGAAGTTGGTCCACATTTAATACCTATTGGATTTTCTATTCCTCTACAAAATTCTACATGTCCACCATCTAATTGCCTTGTTCTATCTCCTATCCAAACAAAATGTGCTGATGTATCGTGATACTCTCCAGTTGTTGAGTCAACTCTCGTCATACTTTCCTCAAACGGTAGAAGCAAAGCCTCGTGAGAAGTCCAAAAGTTTACAGTTTTAAGTCTTCTATTAAATTCTGCAGTTATTCCGCAAGCCTCCATAAAAGCTAATGCATCTGCTATCTTGTCCTCAAGATCTTTAAATTTTGCAGCTTGTGGACTATTTTTTATATATCCTAAATTCCATAAATGAACTTTTTTAAGATCTGCAAATCCACCATGACAAAATGCTCGTATTAAATTCA
>MDTE01137040.1_pt1 | contig 12466 bp, 9 predicted proteins | sample 811231 | NCBI WGS metagenome assembly MDTE01 (sample SAMN05326651, study PRJNA326480) | marine metagenome | isolation source: seawater | place: Indian Ocean: Red Sea | collected 2010
CAAAGGATTTCTACACCAAGTCATCTGTAATTAGTATGAATGATCTTATAGAATTGCAAGAAGGTTTTGGCATTTATATGTCTGATTAATAATAATTTTTTGTGTAACAAACACGCATAAACTATTTAATTTATTGTTTTTTTATATTATTTTAAGAATCGGAGGAATTATTATGAAAAAATTATTTTTAATATTTACTTTTTTTATGGCTTCAAACCTTATTCTTGCTGATGATCATTCTTCAGAACAATCTTTTCCTGGCTTAATTTCTAGTGAAGTATTTAATCTAGGCAATGGGATGGTTATGCATGTAGAAAAAAGAAATTCTTGTAATCAAGATGTTGTGCCAAAACATTTTCATCCAGCTGCTGGAACACTTGTATATGTTCTTGATGGAAAATCACAATCTAAATCTTCTGGTGACTGGAAGGAATATAATAAAAATGAATATTGGTTTGAAAGATCAGACTGGGTTCATGGTGGTGAAACAGATACACCCTCAATGCCTGAAGGAACTTGTCAACAACTTTTAGTTGTAAGAGTTGCAGAAGAGGGCAAGGATCATACTGTATTTATTGATTAGTTTAATTTATAAAAAGCTCTCATTTTGAGAGCTTTTTATTATGGATTGACTAGCATGTCAGTTCCAAGTCCACTTCCATAGATAACAGCATTTAACCATAAACGATTTGTGCCTCTAGCAGACCCTCTAAAGTTTGGTTCACCAGCAAATAGAATTATTTGTCCTTTTCCAATCTTTTCACGAGTTAAATATGCTGAATTAGCTATTCTTTGGCTTGCTTCTGGCCAAACTAAGCCACTCATTCTGACATTTAAGTCATAACCAGATGGTATTTGAGACCAATTAATAGTTTTAGTATCAGAGTCCTTATTTGGAATCAATTCACCAATTCTTAATGCAGCTTCTGAATTACCTCCAGTCATAAGTATTGGATAATTTCCATAAAGAACAGGCACAACAGCTTCAGAACCAAATGTTAACCAATGTTCACTATCCACCCTAGCAGAAACAATTCCTCCAGATGGCATCAATGTTGATTGCCATTTATCTCTCATCTCTAGCTGTTCTTTTGAATAATTTATATCAGATGATTCCCAAGGATATTTAATTTCAGTATCCACTTTGTTTACGTTCGCATTTGATATATCAATATTTTCTTCTATTGAATATATTTCTCTCATCAAATCAATGTTATAGGTTTTACTTTTATCAAATGTAGTATTTAAATTTTTTACTGATCCAAAACTATCATTTGAAATTATTGATCGTGTAGATCTATTATTTGCAATTAGTGTTCCACCTTGCTTGACCCAATCAACAAGCATATTTTTAGCATAATCACTTAAATTGGGACTTCCACTAGGAAGAATTATTGTGTTATATCTTCTTAAATCCCCGTATCCTGTAAGTGATGAATCTAGTTGACTATGTCGAATACCTAAATGATGATCAAGAGACCACCAACTAACACCAACATCGTATGAATTAAAGCCAGAATGACTCATAATAGCTATTTGAGGTTTCTTTAGTAATCTAAAATGCCTACCTCCCCAGTCAGGAAGTTCTTCTTGTCCAAAACCTGATTCAATTGAAACAATAGATAAATTTAAATTATTAGCCTCTAATTTGACAATTTTATGTAAATCTTTTGTAGTGGGATTATCCATAGCTATAACAGCTACACTTCCTCTAGATAGAGTATGTCCAGATAAAGTTGCATCCTTATCTATTATTCTTACATTAATATTCCTTTCTAAAAGCCTTGCTGCAAAGGCAACAGATCTATCATCTTTGCCATCTACTGCCCAAATTACAGCATCTTCATTTACCTCTATAATCTCTGCTGCAGGTGTCCAGATTTCTAAATTAGACTTAATCTCTTGCGGAACTGTGACAGCTGGTAATCCATACATCATCGTAAAATTAAATGCAGTAGTGTCATACATTATCGATGAACCATTTTTTATCCTTTTTTGCTTTTCTTCGATTAGGACTTCATCATCAATTTCTGCATCAAATTCAAGTATTGCTGATATAAGAGGTGCTTCTGGTTGTTTATTTGGAATAATCATGCTGCCAGTGGGAATAATAAATTCATCCACAATTACACCATTCTGTTTTAATGCATTTGAAACAGTAATTTGTTTATCATTTTTAAAAATTTCAATGTCTTGTGCTTTTAATTTTTTTGCTAGTGCATTAAGTCTTCCATTATTTTTTGTCGCTAATACAACATAAGATCGATTGGCATACTTACTTTCATTAGAAATATTGTATTTTCTTCCATCCCAATAATCTTTATACATAGACTTTGAATTTTTTTTCAAAGTATTTAGATTGACCATCGTGCTAATAAATTGATGATGGACAGACTCTTTATATGATTGAATAGTGCCTTCAGGTCTTCTAACACCATCTTCAGCCATTCTTGATTGTTCATATAAGATTCCCAATGTACCTCTAAAAGAAACATAGAATGAATATCCAGGATATAAATCCTCATGCCATTCACCCGTATAAAAACGCCAATTTCTTCTATCAAATTCATTTCCTTGATCTTTTGCAAATACATTTCCCCATTTTATAAGGTCATAATCTAAGTTTTTATTAATAGGTTCTCTTGCTGGGCCTGTCATAAAAGTATCTTGTGCTCCCATTTCATGAGCATCTACAAAAATTTGTGGTTTCCATTCATTAATAAGTGCTACTCTTCCCTGTGTTTCTGGTTGAGTAAGATATATCCAATCTCTATTCAAGTCATAAAAATAATGATTAGTTCTTCCATAAGGCCAATCACCTGTATGAATTAAAGACTGATCATCATAATTAGGAGCAGTTCCTCTATATTGTTCAAGATTTTTTGCAAACCTTGCTCTTCCATCTGGATTCATTAGCGGATCTATAATAATTATCATATCGTCAAGCAGTTTAAGTATGTCTTCATCTTTACTAGCAATAAGGTGATAGATAATTCCTAATGCAGCATCTGCTCCGGAGGTTTCATTTCCATGAATGGAGTAGGCCATCCATGCTATTGCAGGTAACTCCTCAATCAAGCTAATTGCTCTTCTATCATTGGTAACTCTGGGATTTGATAGTTCTGCTAACTTACCTTTAATTTCATCAAGATTTTTTAAATTTGAAGGTGAAGAAATAAAGATTGCATGAAGAGGCCTATTTTCATGAGATCTTGCATATTCAATAACTTTTAATTTATCAGATTGATTTACCCATGAATTTATTGCTGATGTAATTTGTTCAGGAGTAGCTACACGATCTGCATAAGCAAAATCTAAGAAGGTGTTTGGATGATCAACCGCATCTTCATAATTATCATCAAGAATAATTTCATCATATAGATCTTTTGATAATGAAGTTGGTTCCATCAATGTAGAACCGTTTATATTAAAAGCAAAAATGAGAGTAACTAGAATAAATTTATACATTTAATTTTCCCTTTAAGATTTTATTAACCTAAAGAAATAATATAATAAAAAAGAAAATTAATGGAGTTAATATGAAAAATTTAGTGATAGTTTCATTTCCAGCAAAAGCAGAAAATTTAGAAGAACTGAAAGAGTCTTTGCGAGCAGCACTTCCAGACACCAGATCTTTTGATGGCTGTCTATCAGTTGATACTTATGTTGAAAAAACAACTAATACAATACATTTGATTGAGGATTGGGAATCTCTAGATCATCAAGCTAAATATTTAAATTGGAGAATTGAAACGGGATTATTAGATGCGCTTGATCCTCTTCTCAAAGGTGGATCATCAGCTATAAGTGTTGCACTATGTGGACCAAAATATACTGATATTTAAAATATGATCAAAGATTTTTGGGAAACAATAAAAAAAGAAGTTAAATTAAGAATTGACGCTGAGCCTACCTTAAATGATTACCTAGAAAATCTAGTCTTATCAAAACCGAACATTAAAGAAGCAGTTGCCGCAATACTAGCATCAAAACTTAAAAATGATGCATTGTCGTCTAAAAATATCCAACTTATTATTTCTGAATGTTTTAATAAATCAAAAGGAGTTGATCAAAAGATGATAGATGATATTTTATTTTTTAAAGATAATGATCCAGCATGTAAATACTTATCAACACCATTATTATTTTATAAGGGTTTTCAAGGTGTCTCAGCATACAGATCAGCAAATATCTTGTGGAATGATCACAGACACACAATGGCATTATTTATGCAAAACAGATCGTCTGAAGTCTTTGGTGTAGACATTCATCCAGCTGCATCAATTGATGGATCAGTAATGATTGATCATGCAACAGGTGTAGTAATAGGAGAAACGGCTGTTATTAAAAAAAATGTTTCTATTTTTCAAGGTGTAACACTTGGTGGAAAGGGTTTTGAAGGTGGTGATAGACATCCAAAGGTAGAGGAGGGTGTATCGATATTTGCTTCTAGTACCATTTTAGGAAATATATCACTTGGAAAAAATTCTATAGTTGCTGCAGGAAGTTTAGTTTTAGATGATGTAGATGCAAATACTACTGTTGCAGGAATCCCTGCGAAAAAACTAAACTGAATTATATATTTCTTCCTCTTTAGTATTCATTTCAGCTTCAATATCCTCAAAAAGTATTGAACTCATGTATCTTTCAGCTGTATCAGGAATCATACATAAAATATTTGAATATTTTTTAGCTACTTTTGCTATTTCCATAGCTATTGCAAAAGTTGATCCTCCAGAAACACCGGTTATAATTCCCTCTTTAGAGGCGAGTTCTTTAGCCCAAAATATTCCATCATCCCCAGAAACAGGAATATTTTGATCAAAATAATTATTATCAATAGTTTCCTGAAGAACCAAAGGAATAAAGTCAGGAGTCCATCCTTGTATTGGATGAGGATTCCAAGCATCATGAGTTGATGCTGGACCATTTTCTGGATTTCTTTTCTGTGGTATTTTGCTATTAATTAATTGAGCATTATCAGGCTCGGTAATAATTAATTTTGTATTTGGTGACTTTTCTTTTAATAATCTAGAAACACCACTAAAAGTTCCACCGGTTCCATAGCCAGAAACCCAATAATCTAATCCTATATCTTTAAAGTCGTTCAGTATTTCAATAGCTGTAGTCTTTTCATGAATATCAGCATTAGCTTTATTTTCAAATTGTTGAGCGTAGAACCAATTATTTTTATCTGAAAGTTTTTTTGCAAGATCATAGGCAGCAGTTGTACCTTCAGAGGCAGGTGTTAATAATACTTTAGCTCCGAGAAATCGCATCAATTTTCTTCGTTCTATTGATGTACTATCAGGCATTGTTACAACACATGGATAACCTTTAGTAGCACAAACCATTGCTAAACCAATTCCAGTATTTCCACTAGTAGCCTCAACTACGGTTTGACCAGGGGAAAGGTCTCCGTCCTTTTCAGCGTTTTCAATAATACTTAAAGCTAGTCTATCTTTTACAGATCCACCAGGATTAAAATATTCAGCTTTCACGAATATATTTATATCTTTAGGAGATAAATTTTTTATTTTTATTACTGGTGTATTTCCAATAGAATTTAAAAGGTCATTAAATATCATTTTCGTATTATAAATTATTATTATAATTTTTTAATATTGATTATTTGTGTTTATTGATAAATATTGAATTAATAAAAAAAAGTATGTAAATTAATAATATGTCTTTTAAAAAGACCATTACAATTTTATTCATATTTGCTATTACATCCTGTGGTAGTAATAACTCAACAAATAATACACCTCCTGAACTAATTGGCATAACTTCGTTCTCAATCTCTGAAAATACAACAGAAGTTTCAACTATAACAGCTATTGATGCCGAAAATGATCCTATATCATATTATGTTTCAGGAATAGACTCAGGGCTATTTTCAATTGGTGAAACATCAGGAATTTTAGTTTTTAATATTGCTCCTGATTATGAAAATCCACAAGATTCAAATAATGATAATATTTATGAAATATCAATAAGGGCATCAGATGGAGTATTTTCTTCCTCTCTTGCAATTTTAGTATCAGTAAATGATGTTGATGAAAATCCATTAGCAGCAATTACAGTGAATAAGGAAATTGTTTCAACATATTCAATAGTAATAATATCATGGGAGTGTGAGAGATCACTAAGCGCAGAAGCAGAAGGGGATTGGACTGGTTCTAAATCTCTTTCAGATTCTGAAAATATTTATTTATCAACAAGCGGAAGCAAGACTTTTACAATTAAATGTATTAATGAAGAGGGATCAACTTCTGCATCAGCGGTTGTTGATGTTGATAATATTATTCTTAAAAATGTTCCCACAAATGTCTCTCTATTTAAGGATGGTTAGTTATGAATTTCACTAATTTAAAGTTAATAACAATATTATCAATGCTTAGTTTTAATTCTTCACTTTATTCTATTGACATTAATTCTATAGATAAATCAAAAGAAATTTGGACTGACCATACTGCTCAGCTCTATCATGATTTTTATTTGATGGAGGCCTTTAGACCAATTAATCAAGCATTATGTTTGACAAATAATTCTGATTATGAAAATTGGATTAATCTAAACACTTTGGCAGATCCGATAACTAAGGAAATGCCTACTAATTATGATCCTGATGATTCGTCTGAAGATATTTTCAATTTGGGTTACAAAGCAAATATCAATGATAAAAACTGCGGTATTTTTGAAGATAATTTTTATCATGTTATGAAAGCTAGTCAGCTAAATGATGACTCTTCACTAAAAATTGAAAGTTATAAAGTTAGAAAGCCTATTTCAGATCGAAGGTGGAGTTTAGAAATTTCTGAGGATGTTTCTGAAAATAATCCTTATGGAATACTTAAATATGATCTTAATATTTATGGTCTTGCACGAAGCAATGGATTGTATTTAGCTCATGCTGAATCAAAATATGATCAGACAGGTAATAATATTATTATTGACTCCATTACCTGGGTTGATGCCGTAATCATTAATCAAAATTTACCGGCTGGTCAAATAAGTGAAACTTATAGAGCACGTATAAATCATAATATTGATGGTATTGGATTTGGAACTATCATAGGAATGCAGCAGGGCGGATTTGATACACAAGTAACAGTACCCATACCACATGGAACTTTTCCTGATGGTATACCCGATACTATTTCATCAACTAATTTTGCTTATAATGATAATTTTTTATTATTTGAAACTACTAGATCAGCGTACCCGGGAAGTCCATGGGTACAAAGTGAACCCCAATTACAAGGTTTATCATGTTTAGATAGAGAAATATTCTGGTCTTATGTTCCAACTTTTGGATATGGAGTTTATGACTCTAATGGTGATAGATTGTCAGATAGTGTAAATATTAGTATTACTATAAATGGAACTGATGCTGTCATAAACGGAACAAACATAATTACACAATTTGTTTGTAAAAATATGAATGATGGTTCAGTTGCAAGTGATTCAGATTGCATAAATCCCTCTGGAAACTCTTATCAATATATTCCAATTATTGATGTTCCTGATGGAACAATAATTACTGATAGTGAAGGAAATCAATATTATGTAAGGGTTTTAAAACCTAGAAAAGTTTACGCATATAATGATTTAACGATGTGTGAAGATTTATCTATTCAAAACCCTATTTCAACTCCAGATCATAAAACTTTTGTATATTTAAATGAAATTAATATTCCTCCTTCAGGAGCAATTATATATAACCAGTACAACAGTGGTGATTCATCAGATCAGCAATACTTGGGAAGGGTATATATTGCTAATGAAGATGATGATGGAGATAGAGTTTTAAATTTTTTAGATGCTTTCCCAGATGACCCTACAAAATCTGTTGATGACGATTATGATGAAATTGATGATTTAGAAGATACAGAAATAGTTCAAACAGAGATGGTATGGAATAAATATCTCGATAAAGATATCTTTGAACTATCAAATGATTGAGAAATATCATATATTAGTTCGCATAATATATATTATGTTAAATAATAGGTGAGTTAGGTCTTAAGTCAAATCTATTTGAATCTATAACTTCATAAACCTTTGACTTTACTGTATTTACATAAATAAACCTTACTTCAGATTTGTCTTTAGTTAGTTTTAATAATACATAACCTTTATGCCTGCCTTCTGTCCACATAACATTGTCATTTTCATTTATAAATTCTTCTTCTATACGTTTTGTAAGTGATCCAAATGTATCTATTGTATTTGGAGAAGAAATTGCTGGAGTACCTATTTCAACACCTATAAAGTTATTTTTTTTATCATATAAATTATTTAACCATGAATTATGAGTATCGCCAGTTAATACTAGTACCGAGTTTGCTTGTTTTAACTCCTTAAAGAGTCTTTCTCGCTCTCTAGGATAACCATCCCAAGCATCGGTATTAAATGGAACATTTGAACCACCTATTTTTAAATATTTATGTAAATAATCAGGTAGAATTTTTTTATCCATTTTTGCAAAAATAGTTGGTAGATAAACCTGGGCCATCAAAACCTGCTGACCAATAATTGACCATTTAAACTTTTTATTTAAGTTGTTTTTTATCCATGAAATCTGCTCAAGGCCAATTAATTTTCTATCTAATGATAAATCTTTTATATATTTATATTTATTTATTTTGTTGCCTTCAAAATAATCTTCTATATTTATTTGTTTATCCCTGTAAATTGATCTTGTATCAAGCATCAATAATTGAAATAAGTTACCAACTTCAAATTTTCTCCATATCTTAAGTTTTGACTTATTCTCTCTAATAGGCATCCATTCTAGGTAAGCTTTAATTGCATTAGCCTTCCTAAATTGAAAAAAACCTTCATCTCTTTGATGATTTTCTGCTCCATATTTCCATGAGTCATTTGTAAACTCGTGATCATCCCACACAGCTATCATTGGTTTTGATTTATGAAGTGCTTGAAGATCTAAATCACTTTTATATTGTGCATGACGTTTTCTATAATCGTTGAGAGTAATTATTTCATGTTTCGGTTCAACTACCCTTTTAAATCGAACAGAATCCTCTGTAGCGTACCCATCCTTATCATATTCATATATATAATCACCAAGATGAAGTACTAGATCTATTTCATCATTTTTTGCTATTTCTCGATATACATTAAAATAACCTGCTGGATGATTTGAACAACTACAAAAAGCTATATTATATTGATCAGGATTATATGAAGGAAGTGTATTAGTCACTCCTATATCTGAATAAGTATTATCATAAAAGAATCTATAAAATATTTTTTTTCCTCTAAAAGCACTAGGTACATTAACATCCACTTTAATAGTAAAATCATTTGAAGATTTAGAAAAAGCATTTCCTGAATTTATAATATTTTTAAAATCCCTTGTTGATGAGATTTGCCATTCTATTTTTATATCCCTATTTAGACTTGGTGTAACTTTAGTCCATAAAATTACATTACTATTTGTTGGATCACCGCTTGCAACACCAAAATCAAATGAGACATTATTTTTTGATGAAGGTGATAATTTAAAAGTAAAGATTGACGAAATGAAAAATAATCCCTTTAGAAAAGATCTTCTATTCATTAAAATAAGCTATGAAAACCATCTATGAGTTCCAAACTGATTTTGCATAACTATAGTTTCTGTTTTAATAAAATAATTAAAACCCCTAACAACATGATTGATGTAGGATTGAAGCATTGGTTTTATATATACAAACCATAATACTCTTTGAATAAATATGTTTTTGATTGGTATATAGTTTTTAATATTTGGATTTATCCTCACCCTTAACGATGATTTATAATCGTCACCCTTCACAACCCAATTAACAATTGCCATATTTCGTTTTCCACCAATCTTTAAGTCATAACCATCATCTGTCCAATTGTAAAATTCTCTAGTAAATTTCATGCCGTTGTGATATTCAAGACGATCTATTGAACCATTCCCTGGCCAACTTATAACATCATTTTTTTTACAAAATGGATGATATTTATTTAAGTTTCCGGGTTCCCTTATTAAATTTAATATTTTAGATTTAGGTAAATTAAATTTGACTTGTGATTCAACATACATATGCTTAATTTAAAGTAAATCTATTTATTTCTGAATAAATATTTTCATTATTTCTTTTAATTAAAGATACATAACTAGGATTAATATAATTAGGAATAACAATTTCAAAGTTCTTTAAAGGTACTTCAAAATTAAAATGTTGTTCATCTTCCATTCCAATATGTTGAGCCCTTACTAGAAATGGATTCCCTATACCGAGTTTATAAATTAATTCATCATTATTGTTATAAAACTCCAAGGCATATATATCATCTTTTCGGAGTATTGGATCTTTAATTAATAATGGATTAGGTTTTTCAATATTTATTGAATTAACTTGAATCTGGTCGCTAGATAATTTTAGGTTAATTACTTTTTCAGGAATGTCTTTTAATGGCCTTTTAAATATCTTATTTAAGGAATTTTCAATATTTTTTTGATTTGATGATTGTTGATATTTAGCCCAATTTATCTTGAATGTTGCACCCATAGAGCAACATGAAGCTGCAAAAAGAAAATTATCAATATTCGACTGATTAACTGAATTATCATATCGCCATCCAAGATTAGGATCATACCATTCAAAAGAGCCAATATAAGGCATTAATGATGGTATGGGAGTTAGTTCTGAATCAGCTTGATAATAATAACTCCTTTCAAAATTTCCTTCATAGAAATCATATGCAATTAAAGGATCATTTTCAGCGAATAAATTTCCTGTTAAGTCTTCCACTAAATATGAATACGAAACCCAATTATTATCCAAAGGTCTTTGAAAAGTAACCGTAAGATTATTTTCATATTCAGGTTGTTCAATACCGTCTACTAACCACTTAACTTTTAACTTATCTGCATCAAAAACCGCATCTATAGATAAAGTGATTGAATCAGCAAGACCTTGTGAGCTAGTCAAATCACCATATCCGTCAATTCCATTCACAGAATAATTTCTAAACCCCTGATTCATTATTGAGCCAATAGAAAAGCCATCAATGTTAATAGGTCCATACTCGCGTACACCCCACCACATTATTGTTCTCCAGTTACCTCTGTAATCTTCATCTTCACCATAATATGTGCCTTCAAAGATACCTACTTTTTCTTTACATGAGTTATCCTCATTTTGTCCAGAATATTGATCTTGTTGGTATTGATAAAAGAAACATTCACAATCTTCATATGTTAAACCTTTGTTTCTATAGTGAATTGAGCCATCACTGTAATTTTCACATAAATCATAATCAACACCAGGCACACCCAGATAATAATTAAAATCAATATGGTGTTTCCATTTAACATTATTTGGATTTGATACAGTAGTTGTGTTAATTCCCCAGTCGCCGTACCATTCTGCAAATGTTCTCTCACCACCTGAATCGTACTCGTCGCCCATATAACCATGAGAATGTCCTAACTCATGCATAACAACATCTCTTGATGAAGAAGAAATAGGTTGAATGTTAACTGAGCCTTGAGCAACTCCTCTACCCCACTGAGTTGTCAAGAATGATGTTACAGTCCAATTAGGGACAATATCAGTCATAAATCCCCTATCAACTTCACCGATACAATATATGTTTGTATCCCAACTGTAGCATCCAGTTCTTATATCAAATACTGAAACGCCAGATAATGCGACTTCCTCAAGAACAATTATATTAAAATAGCCATCTAATAACTCTGATGCATCGGAGCCGTAAAGAAGATTGATAGAAGATAGTAGTGCTCGATGAAAATCATCCCTATCTTGAGATCCATTTAATTGATCACCAACAAATAAATAATTTGTTTTTGCTTCAGAATTTTCATTTCCAATTAAATAATAAAGATAATGATCGCTTGATGAACAGTTATTTCCTGAAGCATCACAATAATCTATTGTTTTTACCTGTTTATTTCCGGCAAAGTAAGCTTCAATTTCAGCCCCACATGAAGAGTCAATGCCATCAGTAATGCATATAGCCAAGGTCTTAAGTCCAGCTTCATCAATTGCAGAAATATTAATGTCAGCTGTGCCAGTGGAAGAACTTGAAACAGATTGATTGAATACTCCTGACAAAGTATATCCATCTATAAAACCATAAACAGATAATTCATTTATATCATTATCTATATCGCTAACCGTTACATTAAATGATATTTGATCATCAACAAACAAAGTTTCATTCGAAAATGAATTTAAATTATCAGTGACTCTTATTGTAGGTGCGTCATTAACGCTATTTACTGTTGCATTAACATTTAAGTTTTTAGATGTTTTTGAACCATTTTCAGAACTAGTTGCAACAACTCTTATTGAAAATGAGTCTGTTCCATAAAAATCAGGATATGGCTCAAAAATTAGATTTCCATTATTATCTATAGAAATTGATGCATTTGTAGGACTTGATGATATTGTAAAAG
>MDTE01199076.1_pt1 | contig 12466 bp, 12 predicted proteins | sample 811231 | NCBI WGS metagenome assembly MDTE01 (sample SAMN05326651, study PRJNA326480) | marine metagenome | isolation source: seawater | place: Indian Ocean: Red Sea | collected 2010
AAAATTAAATGCGATTTTTTTTTGATTATTATTTGAATTTATGGTTAATTCTAGTGAATCAATATCTGATATGTCATCATAAAAAATTAATTCCTCTGTCATTTTCAAAATTTCCTTAATAATTCATCATTTATACTAAATCAAAATAAGTAATGTGATCAAATTATTTCCAAGGCGTGTTGCTATAGGTTTCTTCAGGAATATTATCCCACCAAGCTTGACTATGAGACATATACCATTCAACTGTTTTTTTCAGACCATCATCTAGACTAATCTTTGGTCTCCAACCTAATTCATCATGAATTTTTGAAGAGTCTAAACTATATCTCATATCTTCTCCAGGTCTTTCTTCTCCAAATTCTAATCGATCATCAGGTTTTCCTAATAATTTTAGAATTTTGTTTACAATTGTAACATTATCAATTTCATTTGAAGCAGAAATATTGTATGACTCACCAGAGAGTCCATTATTAAGAACTTTTAGAATTGCTTCACAGTGATCTTGTACATGTATCCAATCTCTTATGCTTTTTCCAGTTCCATATACTGGAATGTTTCTATCTTGTCTACATAATCCAATAGATTTCGGTATTAGTTTTTCTACGAATTGATGTGGACCGTAGTTATTTGTACATCTAGTGGTTATAACATCTAAACCATATGTAGTAATGTATGCATTAATCAATAATTCAGCAGAAGCCTTTGTTGCAGAATATGGGCTAGATGGATTAAAACAACTTTTTTCAGTTGCACTACCTTCTTTAATTGTTCCAAATACTTCATCAGTAGAAATCTGGATGAGTTTTTTCTTTCTTTCTTTAAGTATATCTAAAATTGTAAAGACTCCACGTATATTAGAGACTAAAAATGGATTTGCGTCTAGAATACTTCTATCGACATGACTTTCAGCTGCGAAGTTGATGATACAATCGCATTTGGATATTAGTTCATCCATTAATTTTCGGTTTGTGATATTACCTTTTACAAATGTATAATTTTTTGAGTCACTTATTGTTTCTAAATTATGATGACTTGAACCAAAAAATTCTGCATCAACATTTGTTATATCCCAATTAGTATTATTGATAACATGTTTTATGAAATTACTTCCGATAAAACCCAGTCCACCAGTAATTAATAATTTCATCACAAACTCGTTAAATTTATCATCATATAACCTTATTAAAAAAATTAAACATTGTTAAGAGAGTCAGTATCAGTTTGTAATGATTTTTCATATCCTTCATTTCGAGATATTCCACTATTGATTTTTGAAATATTAGGATATTTCATTAGAATTTTTAAGATATCACTCATGAAAAAGACATTTTTTGGCTTCATTTTAGAATAAATTTCACGGACAAATTCTAGATCAGATTCATAATCTACAGTCCAACGATATGATGATAGGTCAGTATTATTCTCAAAATTAAAAAGTTTGAATTTTTGAGGATTGTTTACAAAATATGGGAAAACATGTTCTCTTTCAGAATTAAGCTTTGCATTTTTTACTGCAATGTTTAGTGCATTTAAAGTAAAAATTTCCACATCCAATCCATCAGGAAAGGATGGTTTGATGACATTAGACATATAGTCATAATCATTTGATAGGAAAATTTCTAACATTCTCTCTACAACATTGGGATCGATTAAAGGACAATCACTAGTTACTCGAATTATTGGATCAGCATCAATTAATTTTGCACACTGAAAATGTCTATCTAATAGATCATTCTCATCACCTGCAAATCCAAAAATTTTTTCTTCTTTAGCTAAATCTAGAAAAACTTTGTCGTTTTCTTTTTGAGTAGTAATGAGAGCAATCTGTTCTATTTGTTTTACAGTTTTTAATCTATTTACAATGTGCCAGATCATTGGTTTATTTTCAACTAATGAGAGAGTTTTTTTTGGAAATCTAGTTGAGCCAGTTCTTGCTTGAATCATTACTGTAACTTTTTTCATTTTCTATCAATTTTTAGGCAATATCATTAGATTGAAGTGAATCATTTTTTTTGATATCATTTTTTGCACTTTTACCAAGTATAGAATTAAAAAATTTTGGATCTAATCCTGTTGCAGGTCTTTTCAGTGATAGATTGTTGGTTGAAAATTTTTCACCTTTTAGAATATCCACACTGGCGGTTATAGATTTTCTAATTGCAGAAACATTTGTTACTTCAGAAGGAGTTGGTTTTTTCACTCCATTACCTCTCATCTTCTCAATAATTCTAATTTGTGAAACTAATTGTTTAAGATCATCAGGTTCTATAGAAAAAAAATGATCAGGCCCATCCATTTTTTTATCTAATGTATAGTGTTTTTCTATGATATTTGCACCTAAACTGACAGCAGCTAGATCAACTAGTGTACTTTCACCATTATCAGAAAAACCTACAGGAATATGAAATTGGTCCTTTAGTTTTGGAATTGCATTTAGATTGCAGTCCTCAGGTTTTGTAGGATAATCAGCAACACAGTGTAAGATTGCTACATTATTATTTTCATTACAAATTTCTAGAGTACTTTCAACTTCTTTTAGATTACATAATCCGGTCGACATGATCATAGGTAGTTTCATTTTGGAGATATGTTCGACTAATGGAATATTAGTAAAATCAGAAGATGCAATTTTAAATGCAGGTGTCTTAATCTTTTCTAGATAATTTGCACTATCAAAATCAAATGGTGCAGAAAAAAACGTTATCCCAATATTATCTGAGAAGTCTTTTAGTTCTTTAAATTCTTCAAATGATAATTCAACATTTTTAAAAAAATCAAAGTATTCACTGTTATCTGTTAGAAAATTTTCTGTTTTGTAAGTTTGGAATTTTATTGCATCCACATTAGAGTTCTTTGCTTGTTCAATCATTTTTTTAGCAATTGCCACATCACCATTATGATTTAATCCTGCTTCAGCTACAACATAGGTTGGAAATAAGTCACCAATTTTTTTCTCCTGTATTTTGATTTCTTTCATACTTTCACCATGCGGTCCATCCACCATCTATTACAAGATTACTTCCAGTCATGTATGACGAAGCATCAGAAGCTAAGAAAATTAATGCTGCAACATATTCATCTTTCTTAGCCATTCTACCAAGAATTGTTTTATTGACATAATTCTTTTTGAAAATTTTATCTTGATCTTCTTCAACACCTCCTAATGATAAAGTATTCACCCTAATTCCAGTACGATTCCAATATGTTGCAAGATATCTTGAAAAATTAATTGTAGCTGCTTTAGTAACTGAATATACTGCAGATTTTATAACTCCAGTATTAGCATAAATTCTTTGATCGGCACCGTTAATACCATAAATAGAACTAATGTTAATTATTACACCACTTTTTTGTTTTTTCATTATTTTTCCTACTTCTCTACAACACAAAAACATCCCAGTAAGATTGACATCAATTATTTGATTCCATAATGTTAAGGGATAATTTTCGAATTTGATTTTTTTATTTTTCCCGGATTCAGGAAGAATTGCATTATTTACTAAGACATCGATTTTCCCAAATTTTTTCATTGTTTTTTTAACAAGATTTTCAACAGATGTTGGTTTTGTTACGTCAAATTTGATAGAGATTGGATCAGTATTGAATTTTTTTTTAATTTTATTTTCTAATATTTTACATTTTTTTATATCTAGATCAGCAATTACAACATTTGCACCTGCAGAACTAAGACCTAATGAATACTCAGAGCCTAATAATCCAGCTGCGCCAGTAATGATTATTGTTTTTTCTGTAAGATTAAATTTTTTATTCAATGCTTATTCATCAATGAAATCACTTTATAATTAAGATATTTATCATTAGAGTAGTAAGTTTTCATCATCAAAGGAGTTTTTTATAATACGTAATCTTTAAAATTTAAAATTTTGAATAACAATTATGAATAGTGATTGGATAAAACCAACGTTTGATGAACAAGGTATGACAAAATGGTTTTGGCGAGTCACTAATAGAGAGAAATTTTCACTTGGAGAACATGTAGAGATAGGTAGTTTCACAGTAATTGATGCATTACATTCAGTTAGCATTGAAAATAATGTCAAAATAGGATGGAATTGTACTATTATGAGTAATTCAACAATAGATGGAAGAAAAGGACAGATAATTCTGAGAGAAGGTTGTAAGATTGGAGCAAATTCAGTCATATTTCCAGATGTAACCATCGGTAAAAATGCCGTCATTGGAGCAAATAGTTTAGTTAATTGTAATATTCCAGAAAACGAAGTATGGGTAGGAAGTCCTGCAAAGAAAATTCGATGAGATTAGAATAACTGATGAAAATTCTTTTTAGAACTGCAGGAGGAAGAGATGTAAAAAAGCAATTGGGGATGGGACATATTTTTAGATGTATTAATCTAAGTAAAGAATTAAAAAAACACGAAATTTATTTTTTAATAGAAGATTTTGGGGGAGTAACTAAGACATTAAGAGAATATGAGTTTAGAAATGTTTGGAAGATTAGATCCAATCAGAGAAATGTTGATGATATGAAACAGACATTAGATATTATTGAAAAAAGAAAAATTGACGTATTAATTATAGATCGATTTAATATTTCAAAGAATTATGTAAAAGAATTAAAAAAAGTAGTCAAAGTTGTTGTGATATCTGATTTAAAAAATATCAACTATGATGCAGATCTAGTAGTAAATGGGTTTATCGGTTATAAAAATAGAATAAAGAATAATCAATTTGGAACAAGATGTGTTTTAGGACCTAAATTTCAGATTATTAACAAGACATATTCAAAGAAGACAAAATACAAAAAAAGATATGATTTGTTACTCACAGTAGGCGGATATGATGCATTAAATAATATTGAAAAAATTTTGAAAGAATTAGTTCTAAATAAACAAAAGTTAAAGATTTGCGTTGTGTTAGGACCTGCTACAGAGAATAAAGAGAAAATAAAGAATATTATTCATAATTCCATTCATGAGTTTACAATAATTAAGAGCACACAAGATATGAAAAAATTAATTTCTCAATCAAGATTTGGCATGTGTGGAGGCGGAATTACTACTTATGAATTTGCATCCCAAAAAGTTCCATTTGCAATCGTTTGCCAATATCCACATCAATTAATAACTGCAAGAGTTTGGCAAATAAAAAAAATTGCAAGAAATATGAAATTTTTGAAAGATAATAGACAGATCAGATGTTTAATTAATGATATTATAGATAAAAAAATGAAATTGAAAAAAACGGATTTGATAGATGGATTAGGTACTAGTAGAGTTGCTAGAGAGATTTTACAGCTAAATAGTAATTAAGAAGATTTTAGTAAACATGTTTAATTATATTTTTTATTACAAAATCTTGTTGTTTACGGGTTATTGTAGGGTATAATGGTAAAGTTAGACATTGAGAATAAGCTCTTTCGGAAACTGGGAAATCTTTTGGATTAGATTTTTTGAGATAACTAAACTTGTGTAGTGGTTTGTAATGAACAGTTGTTTTAATTCCAGATTTGAATAATTTTTCGTGTAAAGAGTTTCTTGAAATCTTACTTTTTCCTTTAATACGAATAATATACAAGTGGTAGGAATGTTCAGATTCTCTATTCAAATTAACAAGTTCTATAGAGTCATCATTCGGTAATTTTCTATTATAATATTTTGCAGCGTTGATTCTTTTTGTTCTTATTGTATTAGCACGTGATATTTGTGATATGCCTAATCTAGATCGTATTTCATCTAATCTATAGTTATAACCAGGTGAGATGATATCATAATCCCAAGGCTTTTGTGCATTATTTCTATTAACTAGAGATCTGGAAAGGCCATGATTACGTAATAAATTGGCTTTCTTAGAAAGATCTTTTGAGTTGGTAATAATCATCCCACCTTCTATAGTAGTAATATTTTTGGTAGGATACATGCTGAAACATCCTGCAATACCAAAACTTCCAACATGTTTTTCCTTATAGAACGTACCAAAAGCATGTGCACAGTCTTCTATGATTTTTAGATTATATTTTTTAGAAATTTTTAGAATTTTTTCCATATTACATGCTAAACCAGCAAAATGTACAGGCATGATTGCTTTAGTTTTTTTAGTGATTTTTGATTCAATTGAGGTTTCAGAAATATTAAGAGATTCATCAATATCAACTAAAACGGGTTTTGCATTTGCCAGTATTACTGCATTAGCCGTAGCTGCAAAAGTGAAATCAGGAACAAGAACTTCATCATTTTTTTGGATATTTGCACTTAGTAAAGACAAGTGTAAGGCAGAAGTACCGTTTGATACACCTATTGCAAATTTTGTGTTAGTTTTTTTTGAGAAATTTTTTTCAAATTTTCTTAGTTGGGGGCCATCAGTGAGATGTGGGTTTTTCAATCCTTTAAGAACTAGAGATTTTTCCTGCGGAGTTATCCATGGTAAATAAAGTGGTACTTCCATATTGATTATTTTTCTTACTAGTATAAAATGTAAAATAACATTTTATACTAAAAAAATTGAAAATTTGTATGAAAACAGCAGTTATCACAACAGGAGGATTAGGTTCAAGATTGTTAACTTATACACGAACTAATCCAAAAACAATGTTACCGTTATTTCATAATACTAAATATGAAAAGGAACCAATGTTAAGACCATTAATTGAGACAATATTTGAAAATCTCTATGATCATGGATTTAGGAAATTTTGTATTATCATTGGAGGCAAAACAAAATCAAGAATAATCAATCATATGAAAGTGGATAAAGGATATTTACAACTATTAAAGAAACGCAATGCAACAGCTGATAAACGTTTTACAAAAACATTAGAGGGTTTTTATAAAAAATTAGATGATTCCAAGATTAATTGGATTACACAAAATACACCAATGGGTTTTGGACATGCATTATTATCAGCAAGAAAATATGTTAAAGATGATTCTTTTTTATTACATACAGGAGATGTGTTTTTTCCAGACTATGATTTCTTACCTAAAGTCATGAAAAGATATTCCAATGCAAAAAATGCATCAGGTTTACTTTTTTTACAACGTAAAAAAGAATTGAGGGGTTATGGAATTGCACAAACAAAAAATGGATTAGTATTTGATGTTGAAGAAAAGCCTAAAAGACCTAAAAGCAATATAACAATTCTTCCACTTTATTTCTTTAAAACCGAAATTTTTGATGCATTAAAAGCAACATCAAAAGGATACAATAATGAGTTACAAGTTACTGATGCAATAAAGACAATGTTAGATTGGGAAAAAAATATTTTAGGGGAATTTTATACAACAAAAAAATGGTATGATATTGGCACACCAAAAAATTATTTGTTAGCACTAAATCATTCTTTTAAGAATTCTAATAATTAATAGACTGCCTATAAGATATGCACAAATATTAAGTAAGAAAAAAGCACCAAGACATTATGACAAATGTTGAGAAATCTAATGACTTTAAAAATCGGGCATTAAATGTTATACCACATCAAACTGGAACTTTCAGTAGGGCAGCAGATCATTTTGTGGAAGGAGTATATCCATCATATATTGAATCTGCAGAAGGTGCGTATTTTACAGATGTCGATGGAAATAGATTTTTAGACTATTTGTGTGGATTAGGACCAATAACACTTGGGTATAATTATGAGCCTGTAAATTCTGCAATAATCAACCAGTTAAAGAAAGGAATACTATTTTCATTACCTCACAGAATTGAAGTGGAGTTATCAGAATTATTTTGTCAGACCATTCCACATGCAGACATGGTAAAGTTTGAGAAATCAGGTTCAAATGCAGTAACAGGAGCAGTAAGAGCCGCAAGGGCAATTACCAAAAAAGATAAGATAGCATACTGTGGAAGCGGAGGAGTATGGCATGATTGGCAAGCCGCAATGGTAAGTAGAGATGATGGCGTTCCAAAATTCAATTCAGAATTAATTAAAATATTTGAATATAATGACATAGAAGGATTAGAACAGATTTTTGAAGATAATAGACAACAAATTGCAGCGATAGTTTTAGAGCCAACTATTTTTGAAAAACCAGAAAATGATTTTTTAAATCGAGTGCGAAAACTTGCAGATGAAAATAATACATTATTAATTTTAGACGAAGTAATTACAGGATTTCGTTTTGATATAAAAGGCGGTCAGAAATATTTTAACATTAAAGGAGATATGACGTGTTTCGGCAAAGGTATGGGAAATGGTTTACCAATATCAGCAATTTCAGGGCCAGAAGAATTTATGAGTGCTTTTGATAAATTATGGGTTTCATCTACTAATAATAGTGAAACATTGTCAATGGCAGGAACAATTGCAGTAATTAATGAGATGGATGAGAAAAAAACTGTAGATTATTGTTGGGAAAGAGGAAATGAACTATTAGAAGGATGGAATAATATTTCTGATGAATATCAGATTAATGCAAAAATGAGAGGATACCCAGTTAGAATGTTTCTAGATGCCAAAGATCAGAAAGATAATCAGTCACCAACATTACGAGCACTAATATTGCAAGAATTAATCAAAGAGGGAATTTTTATGTCACCAAGTTGGTGTGCTATTTCATATTCACATTCAGAAGATGATATTCAAAATACATTAAGAACATATGAAAAAATTTGTAGAGATGTAATTTCTAAAAAAGATGAGAGTGAATATTCAGATATGATACAAGGAAAAATGCCAAGTACTGTTTGGACCATGAAAATAGGCCCTACAAAAAAGAGAATTAAATAGAATAAATACAGTTAGAAGAAATGAAATAATATGAAATTACTAATAGCATATGGAAGTAGAGGAAAATTTTTTCATTTGAAAGAGTTTTCAGAAGAATTGGAAAAACAAAATGTAGAGGTAAAATTAGTTAATGATATTGAATATAGTAGAGGATTTCCTAGTAAGAAAATCTCGGAATGGTTTAATGGAGATCAAAAATTTAAAGAATTATTTAATGAGTTCAAACCTGATGCAATTTTTGTCGATAGACAATCTCATTTTGCAGTACAATCAATCAAAACGGGAACGCCAACTTTTGTGTTGTTAAGAGGTCATTATTGGAAAGAATACTTTTGGGGTATGAAAACAGTTGGTACAAATTTCAAAAGTAAGATGATAATTTGGTTACGAAATAGAATATCAGAAAAAGTATTTAGAGAAGCAACGGCGATTTTACCAATTTGTAAATATTTGGAGGATGTAGTAAAAGAAAGATATCCAACTCAGAATACAGGAGTTTTTCTAGAAGGAATTAATTCTTCACGCTGGCATAAGACAGAAAAAATGGATTTGAAACATCCATGTGTAGGTTTAGTTCAGAATGCAAATTGGTGGGGAAAAACAAAAGAACTTCTTGTTTTGGAAGAGGTTTTAAAAAAGATGCCAGATGTTTACTTTTATTGGATTGGTGAAGGTCAGTTTATTGATAAAATTACAAACAAGTTAGATAAATTTGATAATTTCAAAATGTTAGGAGAAATGGAATATCCAGATGGTATTAGGAAATTTTTGGAAACTATTGATGTTTATGCGTTAATTACAGGAATGGATCTTGCACCACTAACATTGAAGGAGGCACAATTAATGGGAAAACCTGTAATTGCAACAGATGTTGGAGGTGATAAAGAAATGATGGAAGATAAGAAAACTGGTTTTTTGGTAAGAGAAGGAAATCCACAAGACATTATTGATAAACTAACAATGATTTTAGAGGACAAACAATTAGGAGAAAATTTGGGAAAAGAAGGTAGAGAATTTGTTAAGAGAGAGTTTAATTGGGAAAAAGTTGCAAAAAATTTTCTTGAGATTATAAAACCATATGTGAAAAACTAAATTATTTGAGATATTTTTTATGAATTGTTTTTGAATTTTTAACCTGTTTAGAATATTTTTGGTTAATAGATTTTATCAGATCAAGGGTTTGATTTTGGATCAAATCTAGATTTGGAATAACACAATGACCTCCAATAAAACCTGGATACATTTTTGGTCTATTACCTAAAATGTCATGAATTTCATCAGAAAATGTCCACATCTCATCATAATTTACATTGTGTTGAATTGCAATAGTGTTAGTAAGTTGGGCATAATTAATCAACCAACCAAGATAAGAAGTATCACAAAGAATTTTTGCCAATTCTAGAGTTTCAGGTTTTGACATTTTCTTAGTCTTTATTCCACATTTTTTCATACTTTTAGTATATTGTGAAATTGCCCAATTTCTCTTTGGTGCATTTTTAGAGATGGCGAAAAATTTTGTATATCGTTTAAGATCTTGCAGCATTCTTTTATGAACGCCCCTAGTAGCACTGAAGATTACAGGTATATCCAATTTTTTTTGTAATATTTCAGTAGTTCCAGGGCTGATGGTACTATGTATAATAATACATTCAGGTTGAAATTTTTTATTTAGATTGACTATATTGTGATTAAAATTTTTTGTAATTGGTATTGCAATATGTAAAAATCGTGTATTAAATTTTTCAAATTTTTTGAATGTTTTATCATTCATTAATTTTGGATTTTTATCATAACCAACAGCATTTTCTTTTTTAGATATTAGTTTTAAAATAGGTAAACCAATTTCGCCCAACCCAACAACAATATCTTTTTTCATTATTCTGTTCATTTTGTATACTAAATTAATCTAGTGTAGTATTACTACTCATTTCTTTTGTGACAAATAATCTATACCATATCTCTAAAGCAAGAATTCCAAAAAATTTGTTTACATATTTGACATCTAATTCTGGAGAATCAATATATTTTTGAATCCAATCAGAATTAATTAGATTATCTTTTACAATTCTAGAATCACTAAGGAGTTCTTTACATAATTTATGACCATGGTTTTTCCAGAGATTAATTGTGTTAACATTGAATCCAAGTTTTTGAGTTCCAATCAACGTATCATGGCCATTTTTCTTCAATATAGCTCTAAGAGGTAATTTTCCTACATCAAGATTAGAATCATATTTTTCTGATTTTTTAATTTGGGGTCCTATTGAAATTAATTTTTCATTTAAAATTGGAGTAATTAATTCCATTTCAAAATTTTTTACAATTGATGAATTAATTGGATTGAAATTATAAAGTAGTTTTCCATTATAGTCTGCTAAAAATACTTGTTCTAATCTTGATAATTTGTTATCAAAATATGGTAATAATAAATTACGAATTGATTCCCAAGAGAAATTAATACTTGAATGGAAAATTTTTTCCTGATCAGGAACTCTGTCACGTTCATGACATTGTAAATATGCATCAACTTTTTCAAGTGGATTAGAATTTTCAGAAGTCAATAAAAGAAATTTTTTATATCTAAATGTATAACCGCCAAAAAGTTCATCACCACCATCACCAGAGATTAAAACATTTGATAGTGATTTTGATTTTTTTACAACATAATACCAATGTAGATCCCAAAAAGGCATCTTAATCATACTTATTGCCTTAGGCAATTCTGAAAGATAATTATCAAGATGTATAGTGTGATGATTTGCATTAAATTTTTCAGCAATTTTTGATGCATCAATTGTTTCATCAACACTATCTTTGAATTTTATTGAAATAGCTTCTATGTCAATAGTAGGTTTAATTTTTCTAATTAGAGATAGGACCAAAGTTGAATCTACTCCTCCACTGAGTGCAATAGATATTTTTTCATTATCAAATTTTTTTAGTTTTTGTTCTAGTAAATCAGTAATAGAATTCTCAATTAATTTAATATCAGCAATTGATGTTGATTCAAAATCTTTCCAAGATTTTCTAGGTAAATTAGTTTTAATGGATGGATCATATCTGAGAGTTAGTATATTGACTAGTGATGAAGGTTCAAGAATAGAATTAAAGTTGTCCACGTCCTAATCCTCTAAAAATCAGCATGGAGTTTTTAGCATTTGTAGGATCAAAAATTCCTCGACTATCAATTAAGATAGGATTTTTCATTGATTGGAATGTTTCTAATGAGATATTCTTGAACTCCTTATGACCAGTAACAAGGATTGCTGCATCCATTTTTTTGAGAGTATCCACATCTAGAGCTTGTTCAGTGGAAATATCAAATACATCAGATGAGATGAAATATGGATCATAAATATGAACATTAGTTTTTAATTCACGTAATTTTTTAATAATAATTTCAGCAGGGGTTAATTGTATATCCTTAACATCAGGTTTGTAAGATACACCTAAAATGAGTATGTTACTTCCTTCAATCTCTATGTTTGACTCTTTGAATGCGTCTAAAGTAAGTTCTATAACATGAGATGGCATCTTTTCATTTATTTCTCTTCCAGATTCAATAATATTCAATTTCACGCCAGTTCTTCTTGCAGTATTGAGTAATTGGTATGAGTTTATAGGTAAACATGGACCTCCAACTCCTGCTCCAGGATAATGAACTTGGAAATTATATTTTCTTTTTGCAGCTTCTAAAACCTTGTTTGTATCAATGCCTAATTTTTCAAACATTAATGATAATTCACTAACAAATGC
>MDTE01075126.1_pt1 | contig 12465 bp, 14 predicted proteins | sample 811231 | NCBI WGS metagenome assembly MDTE01 (sample SAMN05326651, study PRJNA326480) | marine metagenome | isolation source: seawater | place: Indian Ocean: Red Sea | collected 2010
TGGGCACGGAATCCAGCACCGACAACTCCGCCGGCGCTGTCATCATCAAAGGCATGGTCAACCAAGCGCTGACGGCCCAGGGCAAAGCCAAACTCAACCGGGCCTGCGAGGTGCCAGAGTTCAAGCACGCCTGCCTTGGCGGGGTATACGCTATGAAGGCGGCAGCCCGGTTTCTCGCCCTGGACGGCCAGGGCAAGATCGCAATCGTGGTCTGTTCGGACGTGGCCGAATACGAACGCGCGACTTCCGGAGAACCGACCCAGGGAGCCGGCGCGGTGGCCATGCTGATCGAGGCCGATCCCAAGCTGCTGGCTCTGCAGCTGGAAAGCAGCGGTAGCGCCTCGGACTACCGCGGTCCCGACTTCCGCAAGCCGTTCCATCGGTTCATGCACCAGGAGCCCAGCGAGTTCGGCCAACCCAGGGATTTCCCTGTCTTCAACGGAAAATACTCCACCACCTGCTACGTGGATGAGGTGTTGGCCGCCATGCGTGACATGTTCGCTCGCCTGGACCACCTGCCCAGCCGCTTTTTGAGAGAGCTGACAGCCACCTTCCTGCATCGCCCTTACCAGCGCATGGCGGAAACCGGCCTGATCATGAGCTACCTACTGGCCTTGGCAATCGGTGACGCAGACGATCACGCGGAGCTTACCGTTTACGCAGCCGAGGCAGACGTGAACACCGCGGAACTGGTACTGGAACTCACCAACGAGCCCGAAGTTTTTGCCCTGGTGGAAGACGGCGAGCTTTCCAACGAGCTGTATCCCCTCGCCACCCAGACCGCCCGTTCGTTTCGTTCTTCGTCCCAGTTCCACGCGCTAATGACCGCCTGGGGCGAGTCTGAAATGCAGGACGTAGGAAATCTCTACACCGCATCGCTGCCCGCGTGGATGGCGGCGGGGATCGAAGAAGCCTGGCAGCAGAATCTCGACGTTGGCGCTGGGCGCATTCTTACCATCGGGTACGGCAGCGGGGACGCCGCGGAGGCCATTCCCATGACGCTGGTGGCGGGCTGGGAGCGAGCCGCAAGCAAGATCGCCTTTCAGTCAGCGCTGGCGGACCCCATAGACCTCAGCGAGGCCGACTACCGCAGCCTGCATCAGGGCGATGCTCCCGCCATTGACGCGGCGGACCAGCCCGGCGTGTTCTACATCGACCGCATCGGTCAGCGCGACGGTCAGTTCGACGACTTCGGTGTGGAGTACTATCGCTACCAGACCGGGTGAGGCTACAGCAGCATCCACACGCCCAGGACGATGAGGGCAACGCCCAACACCTCCCGGGCGCCAACGCGTTCGTTGAACCACCACACCGAGGCAGCGAACGCGAACAGCAGCTCAACCTGTCCGACCCCGCGGACAAGCGCCGCGGACTCTAACGTGGCGGCGCTGAACCACCCCACGGATGCCAGGGCACCGGCGACGCCGACGCCCAGGCCCGGCCGCCAGGCGGCCGCCACGCGACTCAGCTCGCCCGGTTCGCGCCACGCCAGATAGCCCCCCATCAGAACGAATTGCATGGACACCGCTGCCGCCAGGCTCACCGAGGCGCGCATGAGGTAGTCCCCTTCCGGCAACGATAGCGACGCGCCCCGATAACACACGAAAGCAACGGCAAAGCAGGCCCCACTGAGCAAGCCCAGCCCCAGCGCCGGGCCAATTCGTTCAGCTCCGGACAGCATCGCCCCGATGCCCTGCTTGACCGACAGCAACCAGACACCAACCAGGCTCACGGCGATGCCGGCCAACACCAACCCGCTCACCGAGTCGCCCAGCACCAGCAGCCCGAACGCGGCCGCCTGCACCACCTCGGTCTTGGAGAACGCCGTCCCCACGGCAAAGTTGCCGCGCGAAACCGACGCCACCAGAGCCGAGGTGGCGATCATCTGCCCCACCGCGCCGGCCAGGCAATAGGCCCAGAAATCGGCTCCAGGCAGGGGTACCGCGCGAGAGGTCGACAACAGGTAGAAGTAGGCCCACACAAACGGCAATGCGTAGCAGAAACGCACGTAGCTGGCGCCGTTCACAGACAGCCGGCCGGTGAGCTGCCTTTGCAGCGCAGATCGTATGTTCTGCAGGAATGCGGCAGCGATAGTGAGGGGAATCCACGCTTCTATGCCCACGGCGCTGCTACCCGTTGGGAACCGACAAAACCCAATTGGAAACTACAATGAGAATCGTTCTCAACAAGATATACTTGGCCTTAGAATATCTTCAGTTCCATAGGCAAAACCTATTAGCACGATAGCAACTTTCAAATAGCGTGGCGCCGCGTGACCCGTATACTGCTCGGTATCGAGCAATCGATCTTGCAACAACATCTCGCAACTAGCAAAGAAGAGAGACGCAATGGAACTGAAGGACAGCAACACCCTGCAAAACCTCAAAGACGCGTTTGCCGGGGAATCCCAGGCGAATCGGCGCTATCTGTATTTCGCCCAGAAAGCCGACGTAGAAGGCGAAAACGACGTAGCCGCCGTATTCCGCTCTACCGCGGAAGGTGAGACCGGCCACGCGCACGGTCACCTGGAGTACATGGAAGCGGTAGGCGACCCAGCTACCGGATTGCCCATCGGCACCACCAGCAGCAACCTGGAAGCTGCCATCGCCGGCGAGACGCACGAGTACACCGACATGTACCCGGGCATGGCCAAGACGGCCCGCGACGAAGGGTTCGATGAGATCGCCGACTGGTTCGAGACCTTGGCCAAGGCCGAGCGCTCCCACGCCAACCGGTTCCAGAAAGCCCTGGACTCCATGGGATAGATCCGCCGAAGAGCGGCGTCAAGAAGGGGTCCACTGGGCCCCTTTTTTCTCTCCACGCAACCTTGGACGACACGCAATGGCCACGCGGGAAGGCAGCCTAGAAGCACCAAAGCGGGAACCCATCGACTGGCAGAACCCGGAGTTCTTTGACCCCGAGCCACTCTACGACGAGCTGGAGCGGGTTTTCGACATCTGCCACGGCTGCCGCCGCTGCGTAAGTCTGTGCGACGCGTTTCCTACCCTGTTCGACCTGGTGGACGAGTCCGACACCATGGAAGTGGACGGAGTCGACAAAGACGACTACATGAAAGTGGTGGACCAGTGCTTTCTGTGTGACCTGTGCGCTGAGACGAAGTGCCCTTATCTGCCCCCTCATGAGTGGGCGCTGGACTTCCCCCATCTCATGCTTCGGGCAAAGGCCTACCGCTTCAAGAAACAGGACACCAAGTGGCGCGACCGCATCATCACCAGCACCGATCCGGTGTTCGATGCCGTGAGCATTCCCGGCATCGCGCAGACGGCCAATGCCGCCGCCAACTCGAAACCCCTGCGCAAGCTGGGCGAGAAGTTGGGGATTCACCCCGATGCCCCGCTGCCCGAATTCCACAGCAAGACACTGAGCAAGCGGGTAGCACCCAAGCTGGGCGCAAGTCTCGATGTCACGCCCTGTGAAAGCACGAAAGGCAAGGTAGCCATCTACGTTACCTGCTACGGCGAGCACAACGAGCCCCAGGTGGTTGAAGACATGATTGCCGTGTTCAACCACAACTCCATTCCGGTGAAGCTGCTGAACGACGCCAAGTGCTGCGGCATGCCAAAGCTGGAGCTGGGCGACCTCAACAAGGTAGACAAGCTGAAAGACGCGAATCTTCCCGTGTTTCTGCAGGCAATCGAAGAAGGCTACGACATCGTCGCGCCCATCCCTTCATGCGTGCTCATGTACAAGCAGGAGCTGCCGCTCATGTATCCCGAAGACCCCGGAGTCACGGCAGTGAAGAATGCTTTTTTCGATCCGTTCGAATACCTGTCACTGCGTCACAAGGCCGGGCTGATACGCACCGACTTCCAGCAGAGCCTCGGAACGGTCGCCTACCACGTCGCTTGCCACCAGCGCGTTCAGAACATCGGCATGAAGACCCGGGAGTTTCTGAGCCTGATCGAAGGAACGGAGGTCACACCCATCGAGCGGTGTTCCGGCCACGACGGTACCTACGCTGTGAAAGCAGAGACCTACGACAAAGCCATGAAGATCGCGCGCCCCGTGGTAAACCGAGTGAAACAGGCCGAGCCCGACACCTACGGCTCCGACTGCCCCATGGCGGGAAGGCTCATCGCGCATGGTCTGGATGGCGAACTAGACCAAGGCAGCGCCGAGCATCCGATATCCATGGTGCGTCGGGCATATGGAGTGTGACCGTGCAGAAACTTAGCCGCCCTGATCTTTGGAGCCTGGAGCAGTACGCCGAACAGCGCCCAGAGTTTCGCGCCAAGGTGATTGCCCACAAAGGCCCACGCCGCGTTCAGGTGGGTGCGCATGCAACCCTGAGCTTCGAAGACGCGCTGACAATGAAATACCAGGTACAGGAGATGCTGCGCGCCGAGCGCATCTTCGAGGCAGCAGACATCGAGGAGGAGCTTGCCGCCTACAACCCGCTGATTCCCGACGGGACCAACCTCAAGGCTACCTTTCTCATCGAGTATCCCGACGTGGAAGAACGCCAACGCGCGCTCGCGCAGCTGGGCGGCGTGGAGCACACGGCATGGATCAAAGTTGGCGATGAAGACAAAGTATTCGCCATCGCGAACGAGGACATGGAGCGAAGCACCGACGGCAAGGCCGCTGCCGTTCACTTCCTGCGCTTTGAGCTCCCCCAGTCCAGCCACTCGGCTGCCAAAGCGGGCGCTCCTATCCAGGTAGGCATCGATCACGAGCGACTGGCAGGCACGGTGACCTTGAGCGAGGACGCCCGCCGCAGTCTGGCAGCAGATCTAGACTAGCAGTCTCCCCCCGCCGGCTAAGCGTCTGTACCACCATGCAATCCGGTTCCACCTGCGTGGTGGAAGACGAGTATTTCATAACCTGCGGCGATCTTGCGTGGGCTGAAAGCTACGCGCCATCAGTCAGGATCCGCTGGATGCCGCCGCACCGGTTACGCTGAAGCAGATCAGCCCGGGTACGCAGGGTTATACTCCCCTGCTCCGCAGCCATTGCTTCGCTACATGATCTTTGCCTACTTCGCCTTCATATTGGCCGGAATCGGAGTGGCCGCGCTCTTCCAGGCGCTGTTCGTGAAAACGCGCAAGCCCGCATTCCTGTTGTGCTCAGTGCTCTGGCTGCTGCCAATCTGCTACGAAATCTGGGTGCTCAACACCTGCACCGGGGAGTGCAACATCCGGGTAGACCTGTTGTATGTATTTCCGTTAGAGATCGGCCTGCTCGCCGGGGTATCGCTGATCGGCTGGCGGGCCTACCGGCAGCACAGCCGCTAGGCGTCAGCAAGGGCCTCCACCAGGAGGTCGCTCAACTCCTCAAGCAAGTCCACGCGTGAAGTGGTCGACCGCCAGCACAGGCCGATGTCACGGTGCGGGGGGGTGCCCTTGAAAGGAATGTAACGCACAGTACCCGCCTGGCGGGTTACCGCAAGCTTGGGCATCAGCGTTGTGCCGACTCCAGCGGCCACCATCTGTCTCAAAGTCTCGATGCTGGTGGCGCGGAAGTTGGCATTCTCGTGGGCATTGTGCGAATCGCACACCTCCAACGCCTGATCGCGCAGACAGTGCCCGTCCTCCAGCAACAACACCTGCTCTCCGTCCAGGTCCCGAAGCTGGATGCTGTCGTTGCCAGCCTTGGGATGCTGCTTGGAGACGGCGAACAGAAACGGCTCGGTGTACAGCTTGCGCGCCACCACGTTGTCCTCATCCACCGGCAGCGCGAGAATCACCGCATCGAGATCCCCATTGCGCAGCAGCCGTGTAATCACCGCCGTCTGTCCCTCTGTGAGCTGTACGCGCAGATTCGGGAGGGTCTTGGCGATGGGGCGAAGGATCTTGGGCAGCAGGTAGGGAGCAACCGTAGGGATCACGCCGAGCCGGAAGTCACCACCGAGCGGATCGCTCGCCTCCTCAGCCATGTGCACCAACTGGTTGACCTCGCGCAGAACGAGTTGCGCCTGGTCCACGATTCGCGCCCCCACGGGGGTCAGCATCACCTGGCGGTTGCTACGCTCGATGAGCGTGACGCCAAGCTCCTGCTCCAGCTTCTTCAGCTGAGTGGAGAGCGTCGGCTGGCTGACAAAACAGGCGTCTGCCGCACGACCAAAGTGCCTGTGCTCCGCTACCGCAACCAGATATTTCAGGTCTCTGAGATTCAACGCTCGAAGGGCAAGCCGAAAGATTGTGTTACTTTGCGAGAAAGAGCGAAAGGCTACAAGAGGGTCCGGGTGATAGAGGTCATCCATCAATCCGACGATCTGCTGGTGGTCAACAAACCCCCCAACGTCGCCCTGCTGGCCGACCGATCCGGGGCGCCCAACTTCTGGGACGAAATCAAAGCCGCCCTCGCACCGCGCAAGGCGTACCTGGTGCATCGCCTGGACAAAGGAACCAGCGGCGTACTCCTGGTAGCGCTCAACCAACGTACTCAGCGCACGCTGACACGCGCGTTTCAGCAGCGCCGCATCGGAAAGTACTATCTTGCCTGGGTGGTCGGGCGGCTACAGGCACCCGGCACTGTGAAGATCGACCTGCCGCTCAGGCCAGGCCGAAAGAGCCGGTTCCGGGTTGCCGGACCAAGGGATCAGATCCACCGGCGGGGCAACGCCTGGCAGCTGCGCCAACCACCACCGGCAGACGCCCCCGGGGCAGCGAGCGAGACGCGAGTAAGAACGCTGCGCTCCCACGACCAAAGGACCCTGTTACTGGCCAGGCCCATTACCGGGCGCACCCACCAGCTACGGGTACATCTATCTTGGATCGGCCACCCTATTGTGGGGGACAACCTGTACGGTCGGCCCGACAGTCCGGAGCAGCAGAATCCCCGACTGCAACTGCACTGCCACCGCATGCGGGTACCAGGGTTCGGTTGCTTTGCCGCCCCAACCACCAAGGATTGGGCGCCGCCAGCCTAACGCGCAGAATCTTTACGCCCTGCCAGGCGACGGCCGAGCGCAAATCCAGCAGCTCACGTGTTCTCCGCGCCCAGGCGTGTTGTGCAGAATGCGCCCGTCCGGCAAAACCAGGCCCTTGTGCATCACAAGCCCTTTTCGCCTGACAACGATATCCCCCGGCTGTGGGGTCATGGCGCGGCTCCTTGCTGCTCGGGCAACATGTGCTCAATGGCTTCAATCAATTGTGCATCACTGCACTGGGCACACAGCCCCTTAGGCGGCATGCCCCCCATTCCCGTCTTGGTGGACTGCAGCAGTGCGGACATGCCTTTCTCCATCCGATCGGCCCACTCGTCAAACACCCCCGTTTCAGGAGCACCGGCGATTCCAGCCGCATGGCAGCTGAAGCAGAAGCGCGTGTACACCATCTCGCCGGTTGCCGGCTCCGCGGCGGGCACCTCTCCTTCCGACTCGGGGGCTTCCGCACAGCCGACCACTAACGCGCAGCACAGCGCAAATCCGATGATTCTCAATCTAACATTCCCTTGGTTTGCTAATTTACTCAGTTAACTGAAAGTCGTCCGCGTCTTGCCACGCCGGAAACGACTTGCGGTACGCGAGCAAGTCTTCGCCACTCAAGGTGACCGTGAACACGCCTCGACCATCCTGGGCGTGCAGCAACGACTCTCCTTCCGGGCCGTAGACCACACTGCCGCCGGAGTAGCCGACTCCATTGCCATCCACGCCAATGATGTTGACACCTACCACATAGCTCAGGTTTTCAATAGCCCGCGCCTTCAGCAAGCCATCCCAAGCTTGCGCACGTGGCGCCGGCCAGTTGGCCGGACAAAGCATCAGGTCGTAATCATCACGATTCCGCAACCAGACCGGAAAGCGCAGGTCGTAGCAGATCACCGGACAGATTCGCCAACCGTCCAGCTGCACAACGAGTCGTTGCGTACCGCTTGCATAGTGATGGTGCTCGCCGGCCATGCGGAACAGGTGGCGCTTGTCGTAGGTAGCCACTCTGTCGGGAGCAGCCCAGATGAACCGGTTGTAGCTATGACCACCTTCGCTGATTACCACGCTGCCGCAGATGACCACCCCTCGCGCGCGCGCTTCCTGGCGCATCCAGCCTACGGTGGGCCCATCCATGGGCTCAGCCACCTCAGTTGCGGCCATGGTAAACCCCGTGCTGAACATCTCTGGCAGTATGACCAGGCGAGAGTCCTCAGGAAGCAGGTCCAGCCAGCCCGAAATCTGCTCCCGGTTGGCGGCCGGGTCGTGCCACACCGTGTCGGTCTGAAGGAAACTCAGGGTCAGAGGCTGCATAGAATCTCGGCCCCCCGCCGCAGCGTCTCGTCGTCTTTGGCGAAGCAGAACCGAAGCATTCGATGTCCCGGATCATGTTCGTAGAATACCGACATGGGGATGGAGGCGAGCTTTTTCTCCCGGGTCAACCGAACCGCCAGTTCCGTGTCCATCTCGTCGCTGTAGGCTGAGTAGTCGAGCAGCTGAAAGTACGTGCCCGCACTGGGTACCAGGGAGAACGGCGAATCGTCGAGAAGAGCGCAAAACAGATCGCGCTTGGCCTGGTAGAAATCCCCCAGCTGCAGATGATGCTCCGGATGCGCACTGAGAAAGTCCGCGATACCGAGCTGTACCGGCGTGATGCTGGTGAACGTCACAAACTGATGAACGCGCCGAAACTCGTCGCTCAGGGCGGAGGGAGCCACGCAGTAGCCGATCTTCCAGCCCGTGGTGTGATACGTCTTACCAAAAGAAGAGACTACGAAGCTGCGCTGGAACAAATCAGGATAGCGGCACAGGCTCACGTGTTCGCGCCCGTCGAACACCATGTGCTCGTATACCTCGTCAGACAGCAGGTAGATGTCGCGACCCTGCACGATTCGCTGCAGGCAGTCTATGTCGTGGGCATTCCAAACCGCACCGGTGGGATTGTGAGGCGAATTAATGATGATCATTCGCGTGCGATCGTTGATCAGTTTCGCAACGCGATCCCAGTCCACGGAAAATGCTGGCGGGTGAGTGGGTACGTGGACAGTCCGAGCGCCCTGCAAGGTCACCGCAGGTTCGTAGCTGTCATAGGCAGGGTCGAAAACCAGCACCTCGTCGCCGGGGTGAACGGTGGCGGAAATGGCGCAGAACAGCGCTTCGGTAGCACCGGACGTAACCGTCACGTCACGCTCGGCGTCTACCCTGCACCCGTACAGATCGAGCACCTTATCGGCGATGGCTTCCCGCAGGGCTGGCACGCCCATCATGGGTGCATACTGGTTGTGACCGTGGGTCAGATAGTGCTGCACGCGTTCCAGCAACGCCGGGGGGCCATCGAAATCCGGATATCCCTGGGAAAGGTTCAACGCGCCCTCCTCGCGCGCCAGCTCCGACATCACTGTAAATATCGTGGTTGATACCCCGGGCAGTTTGCTGGTTAAGGCCATGGGCTCATTTTGGCACGGCGCATATTTCTATATCAAATTATTTTGATATAGCAAATCACTCTGTTAGCATTCCCCACCGGCTGGCGAAACGCACCCATGGGGCAAACGGCAACCTACATTCCTGATTCTGCGGACGACTCGCTCAGCGACCTGGTGGAAGCTACCAAAGCAACGGGCGATCGATTGCGCGCGCAAATCCTGCGCGCGCTGTCAGCAGAGTCTTACAGCGTGTCCGAGTTGTGCACGATCTTCGAGATTCCCCAACCCGCCTTAAGCCACCACCTCAAGGTGCTGCGCGAAGCCAGGCTCGTGGCGAAACGCCGGGAAGGGAATACCATCTTCTACCACCGCGGCGCGGAGCCTGCGGATCAACTCCGCCAGGCACTGTTTGATGCAGTGGATCGCACAGAACTGCCAAACGAACTGCTTTCTCGGGTGCAGAAGGTGCACACCCACAGACACAATCTGAGCGCCGCTTTCTTTGCTGACAACGCCCACCGCTTTGCCGACCAGCAAGCGCTGATAAGCACCGCAGACGCCTACGCCGGCACCATCGCCGAAATCGTCGGACACTTCCCGTTGAAAGATGGCGTGCTTCTCGAAGTAGGACCAGGAGCCGGAGAGGTTCTGGAACGGCTCGCCCCCCAGTTTCGGGAGCTGGTGGGCATAGACGACTCTCGAATCATGATTGAACAAGCCGTCCAACGCGTAGAAAGGCTGCCCAACGTTCGTTTGCGCCAACGCAACTTTTTCTCCCTCCCCTCGGTGAGGAAATATCTCGTCGTGGTGGCCGCCATGGTGGTCCACCACATGCCGTCGCCACAGCGCTTCTTTCGCCACGCGCACGACCTCGTCAAAGCCGACGGGCTGCTGGTGGTGGCGGAGCTGTGTCGTCATGACAACGACTGGGCGAGCGAAGCCTGCGGCGACACCTGGCTGGGATTCGAAGCATCCGAGCTCGAAGCCTGGGCAGCCAAGGCGGGATTCCGCCTGGTGGAGTCCCAGTTCCTCGCCCAGAAAAATGGATTCCAGATTCAAATTCACGGCTTCCGGCCAATACCGGCGTAGCCACGACTTCTTACCTACTTATTCTTACCTAATTCAAAGGAACAACCATGGCCGATTACAAAGTCGCAGACATCGAACTCGCGGAGTTTGGACGCAAGGAGATCCGTCTGGCCCAGTCTGAAATGCCAGCACTCATGGCCCTGCGCGATCGCTATCAGGACTCCCAACCGCTTGCCGGCGCGAAGATCATCGGCTGCATTCACATGACCATTCAGACCGCGGTGCTCATCGAGACCCTGGTGGCTCTGGGCGCCGAAGTGCGCTGGTCGTCCTGCAACATCTTCTCCACCCAGGACCACGCCGCTGCAGCCATGGCTGCCGCCGGAATTCCCGTGTTCGCCTGGAAGGGAGAAACCGAGGACGAGTACGACTGGTGCATAGAGCAGACCATCATCAAAGACGGAAAGCCATGGAATGCCAATCTGCTGCTCGACGACGGCGGCGATCTCACCCTCATGATTCACGAGCAATATCCTGAGATGCTCGACACGATTCACGGCATCAGCGAGGAAACCACCACCGGCGTGCACCGGTTGTTCGAAATGATGGAGAAAGGCGAGCTGAAAGTTCCCGCCATCAACGTCAACGACTCGGTCACCAAGTCAAAGAACGACAACCGCTACGGCTGCCGCCACAGCCTCAACGACGCCATCAAACGCGGCACCGACATGCTCATGGCCGGCAAGCGCGCACTGGTCATTGGATACGGCGACGTGGGCAAAGGCTCCGCCCAGAGCCTGCGCCAGGAAGGCATGATCGTGCGGGTGGTGGAAATCGACCCCATATGCGGCATGCAGGCCTGCATGGATGGCTTCGAGCTCGTTTCGCCCTACAACAATGGGGTCAACACAGGAAAGATCGAAGACATCGACAGCCGCCTGATTCAGGACACTGACCTGCTGGTAACCTGCACCGGCAACAGCAACGTATGTGATGCCAACATGCTGCAGACCATCAAGCGCGGCGCCGTAGTGTGCAACATCGGGCACTTCGACAACGAGATCGACACGGCCTTCATGCGCGAAAACTGGCGTTGGGACATAGTGAAGGATCAGGTTCACCAGATCTTCCGCAGCGACGAACCCAACGACTTCCTGGTTCTGCTTTCAGAAGGACGTCTGGTCAATCTGGGCAACGCCATGGGCCACCCATCGCGCGTGATGGACGGTTCCTTCGCCAACCAGGTGCTGGCCCAGATGCATCTCTACGAGCAGCGCTGGGCCGACCAGCCAGACCTTCAGCGGGCCCCGATCACCATAGAGGTACTGCCGAAAAAACTCGACGAAGAGGTGGCCGAGCTCATGGTGGCGGGCTTCGGGGGCGTGGTGACTTCACTCACCACCCATCAGGCGGATTACATCGGTGTGGACCAGCAAGGGCCCTTCAAGCCAGAGTCGTATAAATACTAGCGGGCGCAAATAGCCGCTGACCGAAAGGCCATTTCGGAAACTACGAATCGACGGGAGTCGCTTGACGCAGAACACTTGCTTCACATAAGCAGGAGCACAGCGATGACCCTAGGACAAGTGGGAAGAGATTTCGCTCCGATGCAGTGGCTCATCGAGGGCTGGTCCGCTCTCCGCAATCAGGCGCACAACGCGCTCACGCACTTCGCGCATGACGACGAGGAATCCGCCCAAGGCGCCGGCCCCGATAGTCAACGCCGGGTCTGGTGGCCGCAGACCTGGTCGACCACAATGATCGGGTAGAAGTTCGCACGGAGGTTCCCGGGCTCGCCAAAGAGGACCTCTCCGCGGAGGTGAGCGGCGGACGCCTCAAGGTTACCGGACAAAAGCGCCTGGACCGCAGCCGCAAAGAAAAAGAAGGGGACACCCTGATCAGCGAGCGCGCCTTTGCTCGATTCCAACGGGTATTCGGCCTGCCCGCGCAAGTGCGCGCTGAAGATGCATCAGCCAGCTACAGCGACGGCATACTAGCCATCAGCCTGCCCAAAGCCGACCCGGCGAGCCGTGCCGAGGTGGCTATCAGCTGATCCTCAATATTTACCGCCCAGCTTGGCGTGATCCCAGCTTACGTAGCGCTGTGGCGTGAACCTTAGAA
>MDTE01082665.1_pt1 | contig 12463 bp, 10 predicted proteins | sample 811231 | NCBI WGS metagenome assembly MDTE01 (sample SAMN05326651, study PRJNA326480) | marine metagenome | isolation source: seawater | place: Indian Ocean: Red Sea | collected 2010
TGATAACACTGACGTTTCGAGATTTGGGGCCATAGCTCAGCTGGTAGAGCACCTGCATGGCATGCAGGGGGCCAGCGGTTCGAGTCCGCTTGGCTCCATCAAGGATTATGATTGTTGCAGCAATTGATTTGAATGATTTTACATTAAACTCTGATATGAGATTTTGTTGTTTTTTATTGGTAATTAAGGAGTCTCTGTGACCACTTTTTATTGCTTTTACCTCAGCTGGAGGAAACTCTGCGACCAACTCATCACATTTCTAGGAACTCTTTTGATATGGGAAAAGAAACTCCAAGAGAGCAAAAAATACACTTAGGTTTGGTTTGTAAGTAAGAAATAAGAGAGGCAAAAAATTAGTTCAACGATTTTATTTAGAAATATATAAGAAATTTAGAATCTTATTACCGATTAATTGGGAACCAATAAAGATGTTAAAAAACTAAAAATTTAATTTTATTTTATTCTTTTTCAAACTTTTAGATTATTGTTTTTCCATTATTTGTATATCTTTACCATGAAGTCGATATCTGTTGATTTTGGCTCCATCTAATAATAATTTTATCTTTCCTTTAGGTAACCTAATATTAGGATCAAAATCCTGATCTATTAAAAATTCTAAATGATGATAGTACCCATTATTTAAAATCTTGGAAAATTTACTATCTCTAAGAAAATCATTTTTGTATATGCTTTCTTCATATTCTGTTGTGCTTAACTTATTAATTTTATTTAGATTTATAGATTGTCCATAACGCTTCTCATTTTGCATACTAGGGCGATATAAATTACCACTAGAATGGAATATTCTGCCTGCATTTCGGTTGTAATTAGGGTTATTTGTTATTGGGCTTTTAGGATGTTCTCTAAAGCTATTATCGCTTAAAAGATTTTCCCCATAAAACAATCTTAAATTTCCAAAAATATCAGTAGCTAGTACATAATATAAATTATCTTTAAAAATTATGCTTGGATCAAATAATGCTACATGAATGGGGTAGAAGGCATTTTTCTCTGAGCAGTTTTCCTCCGAACAAAACCCATTGGAATATTTGTAAAAACCTGGGTATCCTTTTTCTCCTGTATTTTTAAAACGAGATTGTGTTTCTTCAAGAGCTATAAGATAACCATTTTTATTGTCTTTTATTGTAATAGGGTAACTTATTTTATGAATGGGATCATAAATTATTTTATTACTCAAAATATCTCCTTCACCTGTTATTAGAGATTCATTCAAAACAACATTCAATTCATTATTGTTATCAAAAAATACGGTTTCAAATAATATCTTGTAAGAACTATTATTTAATTTCTTAAGAACAAAGGGGTCAAAAAGATCCGTCTCTTGATTACTATTAGATACAAAGGTTTCTAAATTTAATTTAATAACTTCGCTAACTGAATAGTCCTCAGGGAAATTACAACATACATCAGCTATATATATACCCCAATTATCATCTAATACAATTTTATCGGTTAAATAATCTGGTAATGATTCTTTTGAATAAAGACCAACTTTTGCTAACGATCTTTCTATTATAAATTTAGGATAAAATTTAAGATATGAGGTGTTAAGTGTTTTCCTTTTGAGTTCAATTTCGCTTATCTTATTTGATATTGATCTTGTTTTTCTTATAAGCTGTGGCCCAGTAAATAGTAATATTAAAATAGATAAAAGATAAAATATAATTAGTTTTTTATTTTTCATTTTCTTTAAATTTTAAATAAGATCATATCCCATCTTATGCAATTTTTTTGAAGCATTAATTAGTTAAATAGCTTAAAAAAGATTACTAATGAAAAAGGTATGCCATATACCAATTATTGATTGGTCAATAAAAATAACTAAGGGATCATAAGTAGGGAATAATTGTTATTCAGCAGTTTGGAGCAATAAGCCTTAGTGCATAAATTGTAAAATAAACGCTTTCTACTTCACCTACTTGCTGCTCTTGATTTATCTGTTCACAATGGTTTACCTGAGTTAAGGATTGGTAAATGGTTTTTTGCAAGAGATACTTCTATAATAAAAATCTTCTAATAATACTGAAGTGAATAATACTTGTATTTGAATTTAATAGTGACGCCAAGAAAAGAAAAAATTCATAAACTATGAAACTCATGAAAATCTATAAAACTATACTTTATGTACATATTGGTATGCATTGGATTTCTTGGGAACAAATAAATTTTGAGATAGTGATTTTAATAAAAAAATCTTTCAAAAGCCTGTCACCGCTTCCGCCATCTACTGTTTATTGTAACTATGTACCTAAGTTTCTTTAATTATTTTCTGAATTTTGAAGTACTTTATGGCATGCAGGGGGTAGCGTTTCGAATCCGCTTGGCTCTAATTTGTATTATTCATGCAAGAGTTTTTATGCTTCATTAATTATTATTATTGTTAATGTATAATCATTCAAGTATTATAGATCAAGGCAATTTTTGAAAACATTTAGAAAAAAAAATAATAATGAAATTAAGTTAGATTTTGTAATTATCGGTGCACAAAAATCAGCTTCTACTTTTATCCATTCTTGTTTAATTGATCACCCTGAAGTTTTTATCCCTAATAATGAGATAAGTATATTTGAAGATCCAGATTATGAAAAAGAGAATTTAACTGAAATTTTATTAAATGCTAATAATAGTAATGAAATTTCTGGTAAATCGATAGGTATAAAAAGACCAAGTTATTTAACCAATAATCAAGTACCTGAGAGAATAAAATTGCACAACAAGAATATTAAAATAATTGCTGTTTTAAGAAATCCTATAAATAGATTCATCTCAGCATATTTTCATAATATGAGATATGGATTTATTCCTGTTCTAAGTCCAGAAATAGGTATATTGAAGATCCTACAAAAAGATAAAGAGTTTTTAGAAAAATATCCAAGAGCTCATGAAATACTTGAATATGGATTTTATGGGAAATATCTTGAGAGATATTTAGAACTATTTAAACCAAATCAGGTTAAGATACTTTTACATGATGAATTAATTAAGCATAAAGAAGAATCTATTAAATCTATATACGAATTCCTAAGAATTAATTCCAAATTTAAATCCTCTAGACTTGAAAAAAGACCACAAAAAGTTGTATACAATTTAAAAGCAATTAAATTTGCGACTTTTATCAATAAGATTTTGTATTCTTACAATTCAAGTAATACAAGATTATATGTAAGAAAAAATATGCAAACTATTGAGAAGTTTAATTACTTTAATGTTATGAATTTATTTTTTAATGTTTACAAAAAACCTCAATTATCTTTAGAAATTATTAGAGAAATTTCAAATTTTTATGAAAAAGATATTGAGCTTTTAGAGAAATTAGCCTCTTTAAATTTAAATAAATGGAAATAAATGATTTAAAAAAAATATTTTTTTATGACTTTATATTTCTTAAACCATCAAAAGTTTTTAAAAATAAATCAGAAACAAATGTAATTTATTTTTTTTAAATAATTATATTTGCAGTATCTTTTTGGCAAAGTTTTAATTGATATCTATTACTTTTTCAAAATAAATTTTTATCTAAAATTATATAAGCAGGGAATTTTGGTAAGGTATTGATATTTTTTTAATGCTCAACCAAATTTTAAAATTAATTTTGAATCCATCATCTAAATCTATTTCTAAACCTTGAGACTCTAATGGTAAAATTATTCATACCCCCCCTTTAAATTGATGTCAACAAGGGAGATAGCAAGTCAAGTTAGCAATAATGCAAATAATGCATCAAATACAAGTCGCTATCGACCTGAGATTGATGGTCTAAGAGCATTTGCCGTAGTTGCAGTAATCATTAACCATTTCAATAAGGACATTCTTCCAGGTGGATATCTTGGTGTTGATATTTTCTTTGTAATATCTGGATATGTAATCACATCATCTTTATTCGGGAGACCCAGCAATGATTTCAAGGATTTCATCAGTGGGTTCTATGAACGAAGGATCAAAAGACTAGTCCCAGCACTCTCGGTCTTTGTTCTGATTACGAGTATAGCGATCTGCTTATTCAATCCATCAACTGGTAACTCTCTGCTGACAGGTCTAACATCTTTATTTGGAGTCTCAAATCTCTATCTTCTTAAGAAATCTACAGATTACTTTGCTCAATCAACAGAACTAAACGTTTTTACTCATACATGGTCTTTGGGAGTTGAGGAGCAATTCTATATATTGTTTCCTTTCTTGATTTGGTTTTCAGGATTTGGTCGGCAAACCAAGAATGGTGCACGCAATCTTTTTCTAATAGTTGGCGCGCTGACGATTGCATCGTTAATAGGATTTCTATATCTCTATCCAACTAACCAACCAGCAGCATATTTTCTTATGCCGTCAAGGTTCTGGGAGATGGCAGCGGGATGTCTGATTTTTATTGGATTTCAGAAACTAGCATCCATTGAACAATTCCTTGAGAAAGTGCCACCGTTCTCAGTGCTGGCATTGATTGTAGTTGTGATGTATTTGCCTATGTCTTTTGCTGCAACATCCACCATCGCCGTAGTTGCGCTGTCATTAATACTTATTGCATGCTTGAAGGAACAGACAGCCGCATTCAAGGTCTTCACCCATCCAAGGGTGGTTTATGTAGGTCTTATCTCTTATTCACTATATCTATGGCACTGGGGAGTGCTTTCAGTCAGTCGTTGGACTATAGGTATTCATTGGTGGTCAGTACCCTTTCAGATCCTACTTATCGTTGGTCTATCGGTTGCCTCCTATAGATTGATTGAGACTCCACTTCGAAAAGGAAACTGGTTTGGAAAGAGGTGGATAACGATATCAATCGGAGGACTTATTATTTTTTCAATAGCATCATCAATCCCCTTGATTAAAAAACAAGTTCCAACCCTGATTCTAGGTAGACCGATTGCATCGCAAGGAACTGTTGCACTCAAAGAAAAATGCATGTATGGGAGACCTGAGGAATGTCTTAATAGAGACATTAACTTACCTTCAGTATTCGCAATAGGAGATAGTCATCTAATGAATTTTGCGCCAAGTATGAGATCAGCATTATCGGAATTAAGCATGCAATTTTATCCATGGGGAGGAACGAATCACATTAGAAATATTTTCAACCCAGTATCAGGCGAGTCATCAAAATTTGCATGCGAGAGTACTAATCCCGAAGAATGCATGAATACAGAGATTATTCAACTTCAAAAAATTCTAGATGAAAGCAATTTCGGGGAAAACGATATACTTGTTTATTCGGTTTCAAGGAATAGACTTTATCTAAATAGAAAACTCCAAAATCCAAAAAAGAATTACGAATTCAAAGGAGAGAGTCGACTAGGAGAGGAGAATAAGTATGGAATTAAATTGCTTGAAAAAGCAATAACAAAACTTTCCGATTACGCAATTTTAAGAAAAGGAAAGGTTGCACTAATTGATGACATTCCTGTGGCATGCGGATTTAAAGATTTTTCAGCACGCTTCAACGAGTGTTCCACAAGCAAAGCAATTTCTCTTTCAGACAGACAACCTCTTACTCAACTTCTTAAGCAAATATCTTCTAAACATCAAAACATATTTTACATAGATCCACACAACGCGCTATGCAAAAATAATAAGTGCACTTCTTCCCTAAATGGAGTTCCACTTTATGTGGATATTTCGCCACATATTTCGATTGAAAGCAGATTAGTCTTGAAAGATTTTTTCAAGTCCAACTTTCAATCAATCCTTCGTCAAAAAAATATAATTGATTGAAATACTAACTTACCTTGGATCCATCTAGAAATAATGAATTTCATCAAGCCTGCAATGTATCATTATCATCAAAGTCGGCACATTAGCGAAGTCTATCTTTCTTAATTATCTTGCTATTGAGCTTTGGATGAGTGAGTCGCTTTTGTAATGCCATAAATTAAACAGCCTAATAGAGAAGTTTTTTAGTTTAATTAATTCCATTACTATATTTTGATAGGACTTTCCAAATTCATATTTCTAAGGTTCTGATATTTACCATCAGATTACAATCTAATTGCTTTAAATATTTTTTATCATTCATAAATTTTTTATATTAAAACATCTAATTTTATATTAAAACATTTAAAAGAAATTATTTCCTTTAATCCTCTGCGTTTTCAAATTCTCTAAGCAAACGGAATATTTTTGAAATCAACGGAAAAATCCAAATTACTAATCCAACAACAGTTATCAAGGCTAATAAGAAACCTGAAATAGCAAGAAAACCCCCAGTAATATCACCATCATAAAATCTATCTAATCCAAGTGGTGCGCCAACTCCTAGAAGAAACAAACGAGTTAGGATTTTCTTTTCTGATTTCTTGAACATTTAAATTTTAAAATTTTTATAATTAAATATAAACCATAGTAATAAGAAGATGCTGCTTAACCAAAGTTGTTAGGATTTTAAATTTACCTTATTTTTAAAAACTTAAATTGAATTATAGGATAATAACTACAGAAATATTGCACCAAATATATCGGCTCTTATTTATATCTGGATTTATTTGTTTCGTTTTCAATCTCATTAAACTAAGCTTTTAATGATTTTTAATTTTAATAAAAATAGCTAAAAGATATTATTTCAGAGTTAAAGTGCAATATAATAATCAAATATTTAATAAGATAATTTTTTGAAATATGACAGTTAATTTAAAGAAAGCTATTATTACTGGAATAACTGGTCAAGATGGAAGTTATCTTGCTGAATTACTGTTAGAAAAAGGTTATGAGGTCCATGGGATTAAGAGAAGATCAAGTAGTTTTAATACTTCAAGAATAGATCATCTTTATCAAGATCCTCATGTTAAAAACTCTAATTTCAAATTACATTATGGAGATTTAACTGATAGTACGAATTTAATAAGGGTAATTCAAGAGATAAAACCTGATGAAATATATAACCTTGGCGCACAGAGCCATGTTTCAGTTAGTTTTGAATCTCCCGAATACACCGCTAATAGTGATGCTCTAGGAACTTTAAGGATTCTTGAAGCTATAAGAATTTTAGGCTTAACAAATAAAACAAAACTTTATCAAGCTAGTACAAGCGAGTTATTTGGAAAAGTTCAAGAAATTCCGCAAAAGGAAAATACCCCTTTTTATCCTAGAAGCCCTTATGGAGTGGCAAAACTTTATGCATATTGGATTACAGTTAACTATCGTGAAGCTTACGGCATTTATGCTTGCAACGGGATTTTATTTAATCATGAAAGTCCAAGAAGAGGAGAAACTTTTGTCACTAGAAAAATAACACGAGGTTTATCTCGAATAAATGCTGGTTTAGAAAACTGCTTGTATCTGGGGAATCTTGATTCAAAAAGAGATTGGGGCCATGCAAAAGATTATGTTGTAATGCAATGGTTAATGCTACAGCAAGAGGAACCAGAAGACTTCGTTATAGCAACTGGAAGAATGGAGACTGTTAGGAAATTTATTGAGATAAGTGCTACTAAATTAGGATGGGATACAGAAAATAATCAACAAGGAATTATTTGGGAAGGTGAAGGTATAGATGAAGTAGGTAGAAGAGCTGATACAAAACAAATTGTTATTAAAGTCGATCCAAGATACTTCAGACCTACTGAGGTTGAAGAACTTAAAGGAGATCCTTCAAAAGCGCATCAAAAGTTAGGGTGGAAACCAACTACATCTTTAGAAGAATTAATTTCAGAAATGATATTGAATGATAAAGAAGAAGCTTTAAAAGAATCCATTCTTATTAACAAAGGATTTCCTATTAAAAGTAGTTTAGAGTCACCACCAGCAAATTAGAATTTTTTAAAATGGTAAAAAAAATTTTTCAATTAAGCGGAAATATCTTTATTGCAGGAGCTTCGGGAATGGTGGGTAGTGCGATCCATAGAAAACTTAAGATGGATGGCTATGGTTCTAAGATTGATAATAGTAAATTGTTAACTCCCACCAGCAAAGAATTAAATCTCCTTAATAAAAATGAAGTTGATGAATGGTTTATAAAAAACAAACCGAGTATAGTAATTCTTGCTGCAGCTAAAGTTGGCGGTATCTACGCAAATTCAACTAATCCTGTAGACTTTATTTTAAACAACTTAAAAATACAAACTAATGTAATTGAGGCTTCTTGGAGGAACAATGTAAAAAGGTTTTTATTTTTGGGAAGTAGTTGTATTTATCCAAAATTAGCTGAACAACCAATTAAGGAAGAATCTTTACTGAGTGGTTTCTTAGAATCAACAAATGAACCTTATGCAATAGCGAAAATATCGGGTATTAAGTTATGCCAAGCTTTGCGATCTCAATATGGTTTTGATGCAATATCTTTAATGCCTACAAACCTGTATGGTCCAGGAGATAACTATCATGAATCAGAAAGCCATGTAATGGCTGCTTTAATTAGGAAATTTTATTTGGCTGTTAAAAACTCAAAGAAAAAAGTAGTTTGTTGGGGTACAGGATCTCCATTAAGAGAATTTCTGCACGTTGATGACCTTGCTAAGGCTTCAATTTTTGCTTTAGAAAATTGGGATCCAAATTATATTGAATCTCCTAAAACTAATGATGGGGAATCTCTTACCTACCTAAATGTAGGCTGTGGTAAAGATATTTCTATTTTTGAACTAGCAAATAAAATAGCTTTTCAATCTGGATTTGAGGGAGAAATTATTTGGGATAATTCAAAACCAGATGGAACCCCTAAAAAACAACTTAACATAGATAGAATAACAAATTTAGGCTGGAGCCCAGATATAAATTTAGATCAAGGTATTAAGAATACTTTGGTTGAGTTTGGGAAGTTAATTTAAAATTAATCTAATGTTAGGATTTTTAATTTTGTAAAATTTCTGATTTCCATCCATCCCTGCACATATCATCAATCTTTCTAGATGGGCACCATCTCAAAACTGAAGTTGCAAGTTCATTATCTGCAATAGCAATTCCAACATCTCCTTCTCTTCTCTCAGTAAAAACATATGGAACTTTGACATTATTTGTTTTTTCAAATATTCTTACCAGCTCAAGAACACTGGTACCTTTACCAGTACCAATATTAAGAGCTATGTTCATAGCTTTAGATTTTAATAAATAATCGAGAGTTTTAATATGGCCTTCTGCAAGATCCATTACATGTATATAGTCTCTTACTCCTGTTCCATCGATAGTATTCCAGTTATTTCCAAATATTCTTAATTTATCAATTTTTTTTGAAGCAACTCTAGAAATTATTGGAAAGATATTATTGGGAGGATTTTTTGGGTTTTCTCCTATCAATCCTGATGGATGAGAACCAATAGGATTAAAATAACGCAAGGATGCTACTTCCCATTTATCTGGTTCACTATTGTAAGTGTCTTTAAGCATATTTTCTACGGTTGCTTTACTCATCCCATAGGGATTTATTGGTTTTATATCATGATCCTCTCTAAAAGGACATTTACCTAAATTACCGTAAATAGTTGCACTACTACTAAATAAAATTGTATAACAATTAAATTTTTTCATCACCTTAAGTAAATTGAATGATCCAACTACATTAGTATTCCAATAATCTAATGGTTGTAATACTGATTCTTTAACAGATTTCAAGCCAGCAAGATGAATTACACCATCCAAATGTTCGCCATTACTATAAATTTTATTAAATACTTTTTTAATCATTTCAATGTCTCTTATATCAACTTGGAAAAAATTTAATTTTCTTCCAGGGATTTTTTTTTCGAGAGAAATTAGGCTGTGAATCTTATTTAATGTTTCATAAGAACTATTCACTAATGAATCAATAACAAATACTTTATAACCCTCTTCTAATAATCTTAGAGATAAATGACTTCCAATATAACCTAAACCTCCAGTAACTAATACACTTTTCATGATTAAATCTAATATTTCAAATTAATATGAACTTTATAAAAATAAAATTTATTTCAATATTACTTTAAAAATAAGATCCTAATCTAATTTTTTAGATTGCTTAAAAAAATATCATAAAAATAATTTCCGATTGATTTATTGGGAAAAGATTATTTATACTAATTTCTTAGGAAGAAATTAATTATGAGAAATAATTTTAAATATTTGGTAACTGGTGCTGCAGGTTTTATAGGGTTTCATTTATGTAAGAAACTAATTTTATCTGGAGAAAAAATTATAGGTTTTGATAATATCAACTCCTATTACGATGTATCACTTAAAGATGCGAGATTAAAAGAGTTATATAACTTATCTAAAATAAATAAATCTAAATGGGAATTTATAAAAGGTGATTTAGAAGATATTCAAAGTTTGAGAGAAATTTTTTTAAAATATAAGCCTGATATCGTAATAAACCTTGCCGCTCAAGCTGGAGTAAGGTATTCAATTGAAAAACCCTTGTCTTACATAGGTTCTAATATTGTGGGTTTTGTTAATATTCTAGAATGCTGTAGAGAGTTCAAAATTAAAAATTTCATTTTTGCTAGTAGTAGTTCAGTTTATGGTGGCAACCAGAAAGTACCTTTTCATGAGGATGATACAGTTGATCATCCAATAAATATTTATGCTGCAACAAAGAAATCAAATGAACTACTTGCTCATTCTTATAGTCATTTATATGGAATTCCTACTACAGGATTAAGATTCTTTACTGTATATGGTCCTTGGGGAAGGCCAGATATGGCGCCAATGATTTTTACAAAAGCAATTCTAGATAATAAAAAAATAAAAGTTTTTAATTTTGGAGAAATGTCGAGAGATTTTACTTATATAGATGACGTAATTAATTACGTTCTTTGTTTGCTTGATAAAATTCCAACAAAAAATTCAAACTTTGATTTTAAAATTCTAAAACCTTCAGAAAGTTGGGCTCCATACAGGATTCTAAATATAGGTAATAGCAAAAAAATTACTTTATTGGAATTCTTAGAGACTTTAGAATCGATTTTAGGTAAAAAGGCTAATAAAGAATTTCTTCCTATTCAGAAAGGTGAGATAGAAAATACTATTTCTGATACAGAAAAAATAAACCTTTTGACGAAAATCAAAAAAACAAATCTTAAAGATGGTCTAACTAGGTTTGTGAAATGGTATAAAGATTATTACAAAAAATAGAGTTTACTTTTTAGGAATAGAACCACTTGCATTTATAACTAATTTTATAGTTTTAAAAAATATAAGTAAATCTAACCATATTGAGAAATTCTTAATGTAGTAAATATCAAAGGTTAACTTGTTTTTACTATCTTCTAAAGAAGCTCCATATGGATAATTAACTTGCGCCCAGCCACTTAAACCAGGTTTTATTAAAAATTTAAGATTATAAAAATCAATTTTATCTTTTATTTCCTTCTCTATAATTGGCCTTTCGGGCCTTGGTCCGATTAAACTCATATCTCCTTTTATTACTGAAATTATTTGTGGTAATTCATCTATTCTCATTCTTCTTAAAATTTTACCAGTAAATGTTACTCTTGAATCATTTCTCTTAGACCACTGAGGACCATTTTCTTCTGCATTAATTTTCATTGTTCTAAGCTTTATTATTTTAAAAGGTTTCGCACCTATTCCACTTCGCCATTGACTATAAAAAATTGGACCCCCATCTTCAATTTTTATCAATATTCCAATTAAAATTAAAAATGGTGCAGTACAAACTAGTAAAATAACCCCGAAAAAAATATCAAAAATCCTTTTGATTCTTAACTGTAACTCGAAACTTGGATCAGAAATTTTCTTTGTAAGGAAGTCACTAGTTTTGATGAACTCTAAAGGGATTTTTTGTTGAGTAAACTCAAACCAGTCAAGTTTAGTTAATATCTTTATACCTTTATTTAATGAGCTAAGTAATATATCAAATCTTTTTGAAGATAAATATTTTTCATCATCAATTATTATAGAAGAGTAATTTTTTGTTATGTATTTATTTGAAAACTTGCTTTTATTGAAATTACTTATATTACCAAAATCTAGCTTTGAAAATTTATTCTCTTTAGTAAGTTTTTCTAATATTTTAAAATTTTCCTCAGATCCTATGAAAATTGTTTTTTTTATTACATACTCCTTAGGATTCGCAAATATTGAATACGTAATTTGTAATCCATAACTAATGCTAGATAATAAGAATATCCTTTTTATTAAATTATAGAGTGATAAACCTACTAAAAAGTCATCAAATAATAAATATTCTAGAAAAAATATACCATAAGTAAAGCACAATGAATATCCTGTATATACTAAATATTTAAGCAGTGAAATTAGATTTATTTGGAAATCGTAAAGGTATCTTCCTACTACATAACTTAATGTGATCCATATGAAAATAATATTCGAGAGAAAAATAAAATTAATACTATTGATATCGTTATTTAAGCTGAAAATTAAACCAATATTAAATAAAAATAGATCTATTAAGATTCTAAAAATTATTTTTTTACGATTATTTATCCATGGAATATTTAAAAACATAAATTAAATTGATTGGATAACTTTCTTTATATATTTTCTATTAAAAAATTCTACAGGATAA
>MDTE01015442.1_pt1 | contig 12460 bp, 9 predicted proteins | sample 811231 | NCBI WGS metagenome assembly MDTE01 (sample SAMN05326651, study PRJNA326480) | marine metagenome | isolation source: seawater | place: Indian Ocean: Red Sea | collected 2010
TGACGTTGGCGTTTATTTCCAACGAAAAATGAACTTGAGTCTGGCGGCTCGCTTGAGAGGATCCAATTTTCCACTCTTACGATCCATGTTCGCGTTAAAATCTGTTGGCACCCTCATACTCGCAATGAGCCTTCTCGGCACTTCCCTTCCGGCTCAAGAGCATCCCTCACCCATCCCCCTCTGGCCGAACGGAGCTCCGGGAGCCCTTGGAGACGAGAAAACGGATCGACCGACCCTCACTCCTTACCTTCCTGCGAAGACCACCAGCACCCGACAAGCCGCGATGGTCGTCTTCCCCGGAGGGGGCTACGGGGGCTTGGCCCGCCATGAAGGACACGATTACGCACTCTGGTTGAACGAGTCGGGAATAGCGGCGTTCGTCGTCCACTATCGTCTGGGCTCCAAAGGCTACCGACATCCCGCCATGCTCCAAGACGCGGCCCGGGCCGTTCGCACCGTCCGCAGTCAGGCCGGTCACTGGAAGATTGACCCCCAACGGATCGGGGTGATGGGCTCCTCGGCAGGCGGCCATCTGGCCTCAACCCTTCTGACGCATCACGACCCGGGAATCCCAGACGACAGTGATCCCATTGAACGGGTCAGTTCGAGACCCGACCTGGGAATTCTTTGCTACCCTGTGATCAGTATGGGGGCCATCACCCACCAAGGTTCCAAAAGGAATCTGCTGGGTGACCAACCCGACGAGAAACTAGTCTGGCTCCTCTCCAACGAACTCCAAGTCACCCCGGAAACCCCGCCCACCTTCCTCTGGCACACCGTCGAAGATCAAGCCGTCCTGGTGGAAAACAGTTTGGCCTTTGCGAGCGCCTTGCGCCGGGCAGGGGTTCTCTTCGACCTGCATATCTACCAAAACGGCCGCCACGGGATCGGTTTGGCTAACGGCCATCCCTGGACCAATGATTGTCTGTTCTGGCTGACGGAACGCGGATTCATCGATGAGCAGGAACGGCCGTCGCATCGGTGATGCCCCGGCAACCAAACGATGCCCGCATCCAGCTTCAGCAACACAACCAGCGCCTTAGCGCAATCCCGCTTTGATCTGCCGTATCAGCCCGGTCAGGACCTTCCCCGGTCCAATTTCCTCGAATTCGGGCTCCTCTAAAGCCAGCAAATACTGAATCGAACTCGACCACATCACGGGGCTGGCGATCTGACGAGCCAAGGTCTCTCGCACCTCGGATTCCTCGTAAGGACGCCCGGTCACATTGGCAATGACCGGGATTCGCAGGGCCTCAAAGCCGACCCCTTCGAGAAACCGAGCATATTGCTCCGCCACGGGCCTCATTTGACGGGAGTGAAAGGCCCCGCTGACGTCAAGGGGAATGACCTTGCCGCCGGCTTCAGTGAGGGGGCTCCCACAGGCTAGGACATCGGCTTTCGGACCCGCAATGACCGTTTGCTTGGGGCTGTTTTGATTGGCCAGGTCGATTTCAGAGAAGCCCGCCTCGGTGAGAACGTTTTGAATCGTTTCAGGCGTCATTCCGATCACCGCCGCCATTCCCCCGCCCGAGACCCCGCTCATCAATCGCCCCCGCTCCTGCACCAATCGAATGCCATCCTCAAAGCTGAAGGCACCCGCCGCGAAGAGCGCCGTGTACTCACCCAGGGAATGACCTGCTACATAATCAACCTCGCTTCCTCCATCCGCCTGTCTTGCCAGGAACCCGAGCGCGGACACGACAAAGAGGGCCGGCTGGGTGAACTGGGTTTGGCCGAGGCGATCCCCCGAGTTCTCCAGGCAGAGCTCGGCAATCGAATAGCCCAGAATCCGGTCGGCTGCCTCCACCTGCGAAGGAAAGCGTTCAAACAGCCCCTCGCCCATTCCGGCTTTTTGGGCACCCTGACCGGGAAACACGCAAATGCTTGTCATCCCCGCCATCAAACCGCAACCGAGGTCGCTCCGTCTAGCGGATTTCACCCCAGCGGCCCAAAATACCAAAATCCCAAAAGGAGAGGAAAAGACCTCCCTGGCAAAAGTGTCGTCAGTCAGGAGGGGAAATCTTCTTTACACCCCCCGCCGCACCGATCCATCCTCGCCGCCCATGACGCCGCCCCGTTCCGGCCCCGCCAGCCTTCTCTTCCTCCTCTCTACATCTCTCGCCGCCAGTGACCCGGCTGCGTTCCAGCTCCAGCGGCAGGCTGCCGAAAACGCCCGAACCCATCGCCATTACCCCGGTCCCGCCAAAAACATCATTCTCTTCCTCGGGGATGGGATGGGCATCACGACCGTGACTGCCGCTCGAATCCTCCAAGGACAACTTCAGGGGAAATTGGGCGAGGAACACATCCTTTCATTCGAAGAGTTTGAGCACACCGCGTTCTCCAAGACCTACAATGTCAACCAGCAAACGCCGGATTCAGCCGGTACGATGAGCGCGATCATGACCGGCCACAAAACCAACGCCTACGTCATCAACTACGATTCCCATATCGAGCTTGGAAACCACCAAACGGCCGCGGAATTCGGTGGCCCTTCGAAAAAACTCCCGATCCTCACCGAGCGTTTTGAGCGCCTGGGGAAATCCACCGGCATCGTCACCACCACCACCCTAGTACACGCCACCCCAGCCGCTTGCTATGCCCACTCCCCAAATCGATATTGGGTGGACGATAACCATAAGGTGTTTGAAGACAACTCGAGCGGTGACAAGCGCTACCATGCTGCCCTTCTTGCGGGCGTCAAGGACATCGCGAGCCAACTCATCGAGTTTCCGTTCGGCGACGGGATCGATGTGGCCCTCGGCGGGGGCTGGCGGTCCTTCCACCCGCTCCCAGACAGCAAAGTAGCCGAACCCATCTCGACCAGTGAATCCGGCCGGGCCGGCGACGCTTCAAACGACTCGACCCCGCCCTTGTTCGAAGGACGACGCCTTGATGGCCGTAATCTTCCCGCAGAGTGGGTTAACCACCCCGGTCGATCCTTTGTCTCCAATCGAACAGAGCTGGAGCAGGTCGACCCCAAACAAACGAAACAGCTCCTAGGCATCTTCGCCCAGGAACATTTGGCTTACACCGTGGACCGGATCGCAGCGGGAGAAAAAAACACTGAGCCGCCCCTCCCCGAAATGGCCCTGAAGGCGCTCCAAATCCTGAGAAACAACCCGAAGGGGTTCTTTCTCATGGTCGAAAGCGGACGAATTGACCACGGCCATCACGGTGCTAATGCCCATCGGGCGCTCCACGAAACCGTTCTTCTTGCGGACACCGTTGAAGTGATCCTGGACGAACTCAGTCCCAAAGAACGGGCGGAAACCCTCGTCATCGTCACAGCCGACCACAGCCATACCTTCACCCTTGCCGGCTACCCCACCCGGGGCAACCCCATCTTTGGCAAGGTCGTCAAGAATGATGACACAGGCAACCCTAAGGCCAAGCCCGCGGAAGACCTTCTCGGACTTCCCTTCACGACCCTGAGCTATGCTAACGGAGGAGGATACCCCGGTCCTATGATTCACAAGGAGGAGCTCACCTTCAGCCACGGCTACCAGCGTTTCAACGTTTCCGATGATGGCCCGAAGTCGAAGAGTGACGACTGGAAATACGTGAACATTGCTCACATTCACCGTCCTGACCTAAGCCTTGTTGACACCACGCATCCAGACTACATCCAAGAGGCTGCGATTCCGCTCGAGAGCGAAACGCATGGGGCCGAGGATGTGCCGATTTACGCGACGGGACCGGGCGCCTTTCTCTTCCGGGGAACGCGTGAACAGAACTACATCTATCACGCGATGAATCTCGCCTTGAGACTCCCCGGAGAGGCCGAGGACTAAAGCGCGTCAAGACCAGCACCGACCCGGCCTATTTCTCCGCCTTCTTGACAACCCCGAACATCTGGCCTCCGTACTCGCCGTGTTTCCAGATGCCCGCGTATTGTTTGCCGTGAATCACGACACGAGCGCTAAAGGTGCCGAGACCGGGAATGGTCGTTTCGGTCAGCGTAATGACCGGGGTATCTCCCGCCCACTTGACTTCCAAGGGCATGGGGAGCGTCACATCCGTCCCGCCATACTGCATCCGCGCCTTAAACAACCAAAAATCCCCGTTGCCGGGAACCTTCTTGACACTTTCGATGGTGTAGGCCTCCTTCCGCCCCATCCCATCGCCCTTCCCTAGAATGGTAAACTGACCGACCAGCTTCGCATTGGTCAGGAGCGCCTCGAAGGCCTTGAATTGTGCCTCTTGGCTCGCAGACTTCGCTTCCTCCTGCCCGAACGCCAACGAGGAGCCGAATAAGAGTATTGATACCGCGACTCCGAGGGACCCCATCCAGTTCATACGATTCACATTCATCCCTCTGCCTTATACAGACCTCCATTGGGATGGAAAGTCACAAAACCCCAATCCCGTTCAAACCAGTATTTCAAGAGGTCCGAAGGCCGCAAGGTCGCCGGGCAGTTCTGGGCGAATCCTCCCGTGGCCCCATCAACGATGGAACCACCGCTCGATAAACTCGGCACGGTGGGTTGGAAGAACAACACCGTCGACGAGATCCTCCGAGAGCCCGGTGTCACCACCAGGAACCGCTTTCAACGCGGAAAACCTCCCCTTCCCTAGACCACCCTAACCCTCGGACTGCCAACCACAATCCGCCCCCCCACAACGCCAAGGCGGTGAGCCAAAGGAACCCGTCCCACATCCAATGGGTTGGAAAGGCATCGTGGAAATGCCGGTAGCGATCGTAGAGAGCCGCCGATCCAAGGATCGGAAGCATCATGGTGTTGGCCATCCCCGACTGACTCGGCAATGACGACCCGGACCCCCCCGCGATCGGGTTAAACACGATCCGAGAATCTCCTCAGGCCCGATCGGCGCAGATCAAAAGAGGATCGATCGTTGCCATCAGTGGTCCCGCCCCTGTAACCTCTTTCGATGGCCCATTCACACCCAACCGGGACCCGATACGAGTCGTCGTGCCCCCCCTCATGGTCCTAATCCCATGAATCGCACCCGACACATTATCTCGATCATTCCCTTCCTCATTGGGAGTGGCGGTCTGGACGGGCAGGCCGCCCCGATCGATTTCGAAAACGACATCAAACCGATTTTTGAAGCACGGTGCCTCGAATGCCACGGACCGGAAAAACAGCGGTCGAAGCTGAGGATCGATCAACGCTCCGCACTCCTGAGGGGAGGAGAGGGAGGGCTCCCCAGCATCGTCCCCGGTGAACCCGCTGCAAGCCACCTCATGACCCTCATCCAGGCAGGGGATTCCGATCAACGGATGCCACCCAAGGGAGCCCCGCTCAGCCGCGACCAAATCACGCTCATTGAACGCTGGATTACCGAGGGAGCCTCCTGGCCCGGACAGATGGAGACAATCGATGAACTGACCACCGACCACTGGTCCTTCCAACCCGTCCTCCGTCCGAGGATTCCGAAGGGCCCCGACCATCCCATCGACGCCTTTCTCGCGGAGGCACTCAAACACAAAGGAGTCCAGGCCAACCCATTCGTCGATCCTCGATCGTTGGCCCGAAGAGCCTCCATTATTCTGACCGGCCTCCCCCCGACCCCGCAGGTCACAGACCGTTTCCTGAGGGCCCATCAAAAGCGTCCGCAATCCGCGTATATCGACCTGATCGATTCTCTCTTGGCCTCCCCCCATTTTGGTGAGCGATGGGCTCAACACTGGCTCGATGTCATCCGCTGGGCCGAAACCAATGGTTCCGAGGCAAACCTCTATCGCAAGAACGCGTGGCGGTATCGCGACTATGTCATCCGAGCCTTCAACCAGGACAAACCCTATGACCAATTTGTTCGCGAACAACTGGCTGGGGATTCCTGCGGGGAAGGGACCGCCACCGGGTTTCTCGTTTCGGGCCCTCATGTCCCGGCGGCAACCATTGGCCGCGAACCGGTTGCGGTTCGACAAGCTCGCGCCGACCGGATGGATGAAATCATTCAAACCGTGGGTGCCGCCATCCTCGGCATGACGGTCGGTTGCGCTCGTTGCCACAATCACAAATTCGATCCCATCACCCTCACCGACTACTATGCCATGACCGCCGTTTTCCAGGACATCGAATTCGGGTCGCGTCCCGCGGAACTCCAGGCGGATCACCCCCGGCAAGAACGCGCCACCGAACTGGAGCAAACACTCAACGGGCAGCGCGACCACCTTCGAGCATTCGGAGGCTGGGAAGAGAACTGGGGCGCCTTTCTCGAGCTCCATTTCGATCCCGTTACCGCCTCCGCCGTTCGCATCCGCTTCAAGACCCGATCCGTCGGGATTGATGAAATCGAATTCTTCGGTCCCAGGGACCCCACCCTCAACCTCGCCGGCAACGATCGTGGCGTCCGACTGAGCGGGTTTCCCGAGAAGGGCAAGGAAGGTCGCAACCCCATCTCCCGCGCCAACGACGGGGAATACGGCACGATGGCATGGCGCGGCTCCGTGGCCAAAGATTCCGAAGACCGCCCTTGGCTTCGTGTCGATTTCCCTCAACCCGAAACGGTCGATCGGCTGCGGATCAGCAACAACCGAGAGTACTACTATGAAACCGACTATCTCGAATCCATGCCAAGGCTGGCACGGTTTGAATACGATCTCGATATCCTCAAGGAGGATGGCTCCTGGGAACCGTGGTTTGGTACCTGGCAAGCCAACACTCGTCTCAACCAGCTCCATGGGGCGCGCGCCAACGCTCTTAGCGGGTTGCAGAAGACGATTTCAACGCTTCTGTCCGAAGGCCCCCAGACCAGCTTCGTCGGCCGATTGATCCCCACACAAGTCACCCGGGTTTTTCACCGTGGCAGCCCGGAGAATCCCAAGGGAGAGGTTCTGCCCGCCGGGCCTGCCCTGCTCCAGGGCGACCTGAGGCTCGAGACCGACACGCCCGGTGCCTTGCGACGGACCCGATTTGCCGACTGGCTGACCCGCCGCACGAATCCGCTGACCGCACGAGTCATGGTCAATCGCATCTGGCATCATGTTTTTGGGCAAGGAATCGTCTCAACGCCCAGCGACTTTGGGCGGGCCGGAGCCACCCCCACCCATCCCCAATTGCTCGACTGGTTGGCCGCCGAATTCGTGGAACCGACCTTCTCGCCTTCGGAAGCCTGGTCCATGAAGGGACTGATTCGACTGATGGTCACCTCGGAGGCATTTCAGCGCTCCACCCAACCGAATCCGGCGGCCATGGCGGCCGATGCCCAGGCGGCCCTCCTGTGGCGCTACCCGCCGCAACGGGTTTCCGCCGAGGTCATTCGCGACAGCATTCTGCAGGCCTCCGGCCAACTCGATCGAAGGATCGGCGGACGGAGTTACCGCATTCACAACGTCAAGAAAACCTATGCCCAGTGGGAGGTGGTGGACAACCATGGTCCCCACACCTGGCGACGCATGCTCTATCAAGAACGGATGCGCCGCGTCGATGACCAGATGTTTACCGCCTTCGATTTTCCCGACTGTGGTCAAGTGCGTGACAAGCGCCCCATCTCGACCACCCCCTTGCAAGCACTCAACCTGTTGAACAGCCGATTTGTGGTAGATCAGGCCGAACTGATTGCGGATCGAGCCTCTCGAGAAACCAGGGGGCAGGGTGGCGACGTAACGATTCAGCGATGTTTTCAATTGCTTCTCGGGCGCAGCGTGTCTGCCGAGGAACTCGAGACCGCTCGAACGATCAGCGCCCAGAGCGGACTCCACATCGTCTGCCGAAGCCTCATCAATGCCAACGAATTCGCCTTTATCCCCTGAGTTTCAATGAATCCAGCGGAACGAATCTCTGTCACCGGAAGCCGTCTGTTGAGCCGCCGAGCATTGATGCGTCATGCCGGTGGTTCGCTGGGTGCGCTCGGCCTCGCCGGCCTGCTCCAACAGGAGGGCCTTCTGGCAAACGGTGACCCCGCCGCCTTCGGTGGTAAGACGCCTCTTCGGCCCGACATCAATCCACAAAATCCCTACCGCCCGAGGCCCTCTCACTTTCCCGTGCCGGCAAAACGGGTCTTGGTCATTTTTTGTCCGGGCGCGGTAAGCCATGTCGACACCTTCGACTACAAGCCTCGACTCAAAACACTTCACGGCCAGTCGCCCGGATTCATCCCAGCCGTTACCTTCGAAGGCCCCCCGGGAACCATCGCTCAGCCGTTTTGGGAGTTTAAGCCACGAGGAACCAGCGGAAAGATGACCTCAGAGCTCCTTCCTCACCTCGGCAACCTGGCTGACGAGTTCTGCTTCATCCACTCCCTTCACACTCAAACCAGCGCCCACCCCCAGGGTGAAAATTTTCTTCACACGGGCTTTACCATGGAAGGCTATCCCTCCTTCGGATCCTGGGTCACCTACGCCTTGGGATCGGTGAATGCGGAGCTTCCCGCCTTCGTCGCCATCAACGATCCCAGGGGCCTGGCCCGATCCGGAAAGAACAATTTCGGGAGCGGATTTCTTCCGGCCGCATTTCAAGCGACCGACTTCAACGCCAAACATCCGCCGGCCAATCTCGCCCGTCCCAAAAACTACTCACCGGCAGACGATCAAGCCACGATCGATCTCCTGGCCCGTCTCAACGGACGCCACCTTGAGCGATTTCCTGACGACGAGGATCTCGCCGCCCGGATCGCCAGCTACGAACTCGCAGGCCGAATGCAACTGTCCGTGCCGGAGGTGATGGATCTTTCGAACGAACCAAGCTCCGTCCACCGGGCTTACGGAACCGATTCGGGCACCGAACTCAAACGGGGATATGCGCAGAATTGCATTCTCGCCCGCCGCCTCATCGAGAAGGGAGTCCGGGTCGTCCAGCTCTTTAACGGAAGCGACCCCTCCGGCGGCAACGGCATCACCAATTGGGATTCGCACGCCAACATCCTGAAGACTCACGCGATGCAGGCCGAAATCATGGATCAACCAACCGCCGCGTTGATTGAGGACCTGAAACGACGAGGCCTTCTGGAGGACACCTTGGTCGTATGGTGCACTGAATTCGGACGCATGCCCTTTCTTCAGGGCAATGGTACGGGGCGGGATCACAACCCCGACGCGTTCACCTGCTTCCTCGCCGGAGCCGGGGTCAAGAAGGCGTTCAGCTATGGACAAAGCGATGAATTCGGATTCAAGGCCGTCGTGAATCAAGCCACCGTGTTTGATTTCAACGCGACGATCCTTCATCTTATGGGGCTCGACCACCAGCGACTGACCTACTACCACAACGGCCTGGAACGACGACTGACCAACGTCCACGGGCGCGTCCTCCACGATCTTCTCTCCTAGGGGTTCTGAGAGAACGGGCGGGGCGATGTTTCCCAACTAAAAGCTCGATCTTGCTTCCAAAGGCCGTAATTTGAAGTGTCATCCACCGCCCGTCGCTCATTAACGTTCCGCTGAACCCATGTGCCCGCCCCACACATCCCAGAGATCCCACCAGGCCCTCACGCTGATCGAGTTGCTCGTCGTCGTCGCCGTCATCGCAATTCTGGCCGGATTTCTCCTCCCGGCGCTGAGCGCGGCCAAGGAGTCCGCTCGTGGCATCGCATGTTTGAACAATTTGCGTCAGCTCGGGCAGGGATCCTGGCTCTATGCCGACGATCATGAAGAGCATTTCCCCTCATTTCGAGGATGGCTCGCGTCGCGCCCCGGGGATCTGAAGACCGGCACGCTCTATCCCTATCTCGAATCCGAGGCCGTCTATGCATGCCCCACGGACCAAATTGAGCTTGCGTCGAAACGAAAAACCTCACGGATCGGGAGAGCGACCGGGGGCAGGAACCGCACCCATGATCGGAACTACAGTTTCGGAATGAACTGCGGTATCTGCCATAGCACGAAGGTCTCGGGATTCTTCGAGCCGGTCTCCACCATGCTTTTCATGGAGGGCAACCTCGGTCCCCGGGATTACAGCGGTCAGGTGGGTCCCACCGAGTTCGCCACTCGCTCCCTCGCCTTTCGACACAACAAGGAAGGTCATTTGGTCTTCGCCGATATGCATGTCGACCGGTGGCATCGTGCCCAATTCGACGAGAAGGCGAAGACGAAACGGTTCTGGCTCCCCACTGACGCTGCTATCGAGGGGATTCCGGCACGATTCTTCCGCAATCTCGAATAAGCTTTCAAGAGCCTCCGGGGCCCACAACCGACCCGAAACAGTTTTCTGGCAAGGAAACAGGCCCCTACCGACCTCAATTTCCTGACAGAAAGTCACATTTTTCCGTAAAGAACACCCCGGATCACCCGATAATCTTGTTAAGGCGACCCACTGGAACCGCCTCCCTGACAGAAGGATCTGCCAGGATCACGATTAAAAGGAACATGGATCGTTCATCACAGTCTAGTCATGCGCCCCTCTCGAGGATCCAACGCGACACCCGCGATCCCAATGCCCATCCCGTCCTTTATCCCGCTTTCATGGTTCATCGGAATTCAGCGATCATTTTTGTTGGCCTTGACTGGGACGAGAATCTGAAGCTCAAGACCCTTCTCTCCGAGAGAGGCTACCGCGTCACCATGCGCCTGAGACAAATCCCCAACGATACGATTGTTCGATCAACGGGCGACTACCTCAACTAAGGGGCAGTCTCCCCCCATCCGTTCGCTCCAATGAACGGGCGGAGCAAGCGGACGCTCCCCCCCTTCGTTTTTCGTCCCCCTAATCGCAACCCATTGGATAATCCTCGGCCCGCTGCCTTGATCAGGGCAACTGCCTGCGGTTCCGCATGGTGGGGTTCCGGAGCACGGCGTCCCTCATGGCTTCCGACAGCGAACCTCTCGGACTCCGGCGGGCGCTGCCTCGCAAGCATCGCGGCGTTCCCAAGCCTTCAGAGTTGTTTCAAGAAGATTTCCTTGAACTGGACGGTCATCGGCCGACCCGCACGAAGCTGAAGCCCGAGAATCCCCTTGAGGTCGAAATGCCCCTCTTCCCGGTCAATCAACTCGGAGCACGTGACCCCGTTGATCTTGAGAATGATGTGCTGGCCCTTGGCGCTGATGTGGTAATCATTCCACTCTCCCTCCGGCCTCATCCTGGCGATGACTCCCAAATCGGTCTCGTGCCGCATTCCGGACACATCGATCACTGTCTTCTTGCCGTTCTTGGTAAGGAGTTCCTCGCCCTCCCGAGAATGAAGCTCATCACACACCCCTCCAAGATAGGGCCCTTGCTGATAAATATCGGCCTGGTAGCCCACCGCCAACCCGTTCTCAAGAATCTTGCTTCGGAACTGAACGCCGGAATTGCATCCATTGCCCCGAGCACGGAACTTCAGCTTCAACTCAAAGTCCCCCACCTCGCCGCCACCCCACACGATGAACTGATTCGAGGTGCAGGGCCTTTCGGGCGTCGACTCCCCGGTAACGGCTCCATCACGAACCGACCAGTAGACCATCTCTTTGGCGCCCCATCCTTTCAATGACTTTCCATCAAAGATCGACTGATACCCTTCGGGGTCAGCTTGCACGACAAGGGATTGGGTGAGGATCAGGGCGGATCCAACGATTGCCATGAGACGTTCTCCGTTAGCGTTCATCCTCTTAACTCCTAAACACGTTCAAAACTCATGTGAGAATGGAATTCAACCGCCCGGTGCTATCCGCGAACCGCTCTCTCTTGATCCCGAGCACCTCAAGTTGACTCAACCATAGATTGGCAAGCGGCGTCCCCCTCGGACAATGAATGTGATGCCCCAACCGAAAGGCATCGCCACGACCAGCCACGACCACGGGCAAATCGTTGTATTGATGAGTCGCCCCATCTCCCAAACCGGCTCCCAAGGTCAGGATGGTGTGATCGAGCAGTGTCGACCCATCGGCCTCGGTGATCCCGTCCATCTTCTCCAGCATCCGGGCGTAGACGCCAACATGGAACGCATCCAGTTTCAGGAGATCGTCAACGTATTTGTGCTGATTGTGCGTCATCCCATGGTGACTTCGAGGATGCTCCAGGATGCCTTCGTATTTGATGGTGGTCCCCCAGCGTTCCGCACCAATCATCAGGGTGCTGACATTGGTGAGTCCGCTCTGCAAGGCGGCAATCATGAGGTCTGACATCAAATGGAGATAGTCTCGACGGGGAAGAAGCCCCTCACCGGGACGGTCGATGCTCAAGGGTTTCATGTCCGCTCGCATCTCGTCCATTCGATCCAACCGGTTTTCAATGGACCGGACCGATTCAAAGTACTCATTGAACTTGTCCCGATCCGCCGTGCCGAGCTTCCGTTTGAGCCGACGGGCGTTGCCCAGCACCAAATCGGTGATATTCCGATAACGGGTATTGCCCTTCGTGCCAAAGAGCCGATCGTAAACCTTTCTGGGATCGCGCATGGACGGGGCCACATGCCCCGGACCATACCATGACATGTTGTCGAAATAGATCGACTCGATATTGTCCTTCGAGTCGTTACAACTGAGCTCAAGCGTTGGGAATGGCATCCTTCGGCTGATCCGGTCGGCGGCCACGTGATCCATCGTCCGCGAGATGGGATAAGCCGAACCCTCCAACTCGAA
>MDTE01201244.1_pt1 | contig 12459 bp, 8 predicted proteins | sample 811231 | NCBI WGS metagenome assembly MDTE01 (sample SAMN05326651, study PRJNA326480) | marine metagenome | isolation source: seawater | place: Indian Ocean: Red Sea | collected 2010
GGCGACAAGGTGAAGAGCTGGGCCGGTTGACGATTGGTGTGGTGGGCGCGGGAGGCATCGGCAAGGAAGTGCTTCGTTTAGCGAGGGCTTTCGGTGCCCAAGCACTCGCATTTGATATTTACCCTGACGAACAGTTTGCGGAGCAGCATCAGGTGACTTATGTATCGCTGGATGATCTGCTGCAACAGGCAGACATCGTGTCGCTACACTGTGGTTTGGATGACTCGACGGAACGGATGATTGGTGCGTCCCAGCTCAAGTTGATGAAGCCCAGTGCCTTGCTCATCAATACAGCTCGACCGCAGATCATCGACAAAGAAGCTCTCGTGGCGTGTTTGGAAGGGAACGGGATTGCTGGAGCAGCGATCGACGTTTGGGAAACAGCACCTGAGCCCGTGCCAGTGGATGATCCGCTGCTACGACTTGATAGCGTTTTGGCGACATCTTGGGCGGCGTTCAATACGTTAGGCGCCGTCGAAACGATGTGCCGGGTGGCTGCTGAGGAGATCGCTCGCGTCTTCAAAGGTGAAAAGCCACTGAATGCGGTGAACACACCAGTGCTTTGAGGATTTCTCTGGCCAAATGTCCTACAGCCGAAAGCGATTGTCAAAGACCACCCGTGTTGTCTTTACAGTTCGAGTGGTTCGGGAGTTCGCAGCGTAAACGCTTTCTTGACATAATTGTCCACTTGCCAATTTGTTTTGGTTCCCAAAGCAAAATGGCAGAAATCGCCGGCCTTTAAGGTGACCGCTTCTTCACCGTCGGCAGTGATGGAGACTTCTCCCTCCAGGATCATGATGAATTCGTCCCAGGTATAATCCCAGTTGAAACGGCCGGCTGTGGTTTCCCACACACCTTGGGTAAGTTTCTTGTCGGCCGTTTGAGCTTGAATCCAGATCTTAGCCTGAGGGTCACCCTCCAAGATCTGTTCGGCGGGAATGGGAAAGTCACTCATACTGATTTGGTTGTTGGCGCTGGCGATGATCGATCCCATGTTTTGGTTTCCTTGTTTCGTTGCGGGAAATGAATGAAGAGTTCACACCTACCAGTTTGGGGAAGCCATGGCCCAAGTAGAGGTGACAGTAACACGTAACGGCGATTTAGTAAACGAGTCGAGAGTTCTGGTGCAGGCCTTCTTCTGTGGGGCGGATTGGCAATCCGACCGTACGCAGGTATGGTAGCTACTCTGAAAGGAGGACAAACTCATGACAAAAATTTTTGATGTACGGCGTGAACTACATCTTTGTGATGGGGCAATTAGCATCCTTATCTTGGCCTCGTTGTTATCGTTCGCTCAAGCCAAACCACAACCTCAGGCTGCAGTGAACGAAAAAGACGGTGCTGAGATGGTATTGATTCCGGCAGGCAGTTTTTTGATGGGTACGATTGCTGGTGAGGTGGACGCGGATTTTCGGGAAACGGGTTTGCCCGAAGATTGGAAAGAACACACACAGGATGAACAACCACGTCATCGCCAAACTCTCAAATCTTATTATCTTTACAAGTATGAAGTCACCAATGCCCAGTACCAGGCATTTACTGATGCGACGGGACATCGCACGCCTCCTCATTGGAAGGGTAAAGATCATCCTGCGGGGAAAGCGAATCATCCAGTGGTCGAAGTGAGCTGGGACGATGCACACGCCTACTGCCAATGGGCGGGGACGCGTTTGCCGACCGAGGCAGAATGGGAATATGCTGCCCGTGGTCCAGGTGCAGCGCCCGACAAACCCAGTCCAGCGTTTCCCTGGGGAAACAACTGGGACCGGACCATTTGTAATAACTCCTCGTTCCATGCCGGCAAGGAAATTCAGAACGCGGACGATTGGGGTGCCTGGTATAACGGCGACCAGAGTCCGAACTTTCCTCTCACATCCGAGGGGGGAGCATTTCCCAAATCAGTGAGCCCCTTTGGCATTCATGACATGGCGGGTAATGCCTGGGAATGGTGCGCCGAAATTCAGGCTCCGTACCCGGAAAGAAAAGCTGCCGACGCCGAAGACAAAACCAAACGGGCTCGGCGTGGTGGATCCTGGGCGAATGTGGCTTTGCACATAAGAGCTGCCGATCGACAGGGAGCAGCCCAGGACGATTTGAATATCTACACAGGTTTCCGTTGTGTGAAACGGGGCACAGACAAAGTCTCTTCAGATGGTGCGACAGGTTTCATCGAAGTCGAACAGGCTGGTGATCAGTTTGTGAACTTTGTTTTGGAAGAGATTGAGAAAACACGGCAGGAACTTCCCGATATCGCTGCCATCGCGGATCGGGCTGCCGAGCAAATCGTGAACCACGACGGTGAATTCTTGTCCGCGGGCGACCGAGGTTTTGCGTTGGAACCCGTGTGGCGTGCGGGGGGAATCGCTTTTGCTCGTCAATTTCTTCCCGTAAAACCTGTGGCGGAAACGGTACCTGGGGGAGACTCGTCTGAGGAGGAGATCCCTTATTATCGGACTAAGCAATTTTTGGATCACTTCACCCTTCAACAAGCACGTCCGCAAGACGTGGTGGTGCTGGGGTATGAAAATGAACAAGAGGAAAAGGAACAGCTTGACACCTATGCCCAAGAATTGATAGACGCTGGCGCGCTGGTGGTGTTTTTTGGCTCAACAGGTAGTGCCCAGGAGTTAATTGGCAAATTCGGAAAGCACGACAATCTAGTGGTGATCACTCACGACGTGCCGGATGGCGGCTTGCTGCAGATTCCAGGATGGTCTGAGAAGATTTGCTCCGGACGAAGTATTGCCAATCGTTTACGTTTGTGGACATTTCAGGCGGAACTGATCAGTGGGTTTATGCGTCGCGGAAAGATGCCTGGCATCCTGTTGTCTGTGACCTATGAGAGTCCTCAAATCTGGAATACTCCGCTGCTGCACGACTACAAATTCATTCCGGCTTTTAACGTCGAGCCGGTAGAAGAACAACGCCTTGGTAATACGTATCTCGATCATTTGCAGCGAATTGTGAGCGGGATCGTGCCTCCGCAAAGGGAAGAGTTTCGCCAAACGGCACGCTGGTTAGCGGATTCGGTTGGTGACGGACGTAAGCCTTATGTACTCCTGATTCATGGAGTCAATCCTGATGGTCTGCGAGGAGACCCGGGGCTGTTTACCGTTTACAGTGAAGGCAATGCTTACTATCCCGAATTCGAGCAAAGAGTGCGCAAAGACGACGTCGCTTTGTTCGTGGGGTATAATTGGTATCCACCAAGGCTGGCTGATGCTGTAGATCGAGTCGGTGGCAAACAGATTTTGTGTTTCACACTTGTCGACGAGTTGCCGCCCAAACCGGCTGTTTATGGTGAAGTTGGCGAGTTATTGCATCCCATTTCTTTTGATGAGCTGCCGCAAGCAGACAATCGAATCTATATCGATTTGAATTTTGCACAGTACAACGCCGTGCTGCAAATTCCCGGCTATCCTGTGCCTGCTCTTGAGTCTTCATCTTTTGCTGAGGATGTCGTTTACTGGCATCTTGTCGCAGACACTGTTGAACTGCTAAGCCAAACGCCATAAATCTTTGCACGTTTTCTGCCGTTCGTCTGATACCGGACAGCCGAGGACGTTGGCATGATTGGAGCCGGCGCCTTCGGCTGTGCGGTAAACGAAGGTGCAAGGACATGGCATGGTGTCGCTAACGGTCCACGCGACAGGCGCTGTCCGATCAGGATGACGCACTTGTGCCTGCGTTGTAAAATACGCTTTCGTTAGAGCGTTCTCTAATGGAGAGGCGGTATGCGAACAAGATCGTCAATTTGTGTTGCCACAGCGTTCACGTTGGTCGAACTGTTGGTGGTGATTGCGATCATTGCTATCCTGATCGCCTTGTTATTGCCTGCTGTCCAGTCAGCACGCGAGGCTGCCAGACGCATGTCTTGTTCCAACAATTTGAAGCAGTTGGGGCTGGCGCTACACAATTATCACGACCTTCAAAAACGGTTTCCGGTAAATACCCATTACAACGCACCGATTGACGAGTGGGTAAGCTATCTTGTGCTGCTGCTCCCATTTATTGAGCAGACCGGATTGGAAAGTCGGGTCGATTTTTCTCTCCAGAATTCTGAAGATCAGGTGATTGATGGAAAGATTTTGCGCACCTATGTCATTCCTGTTTTTCAGTGTCCGAGTGAAACTGCTGGGAAAAGACTGATGGCGGCTGACGGCGTTTCATCTGGTGTCACCAACTATGCCGGCAGTATTGGATCTCAGTGGATGGATAGTAACACGGGGTGCAACCTGGCGTCGATCGTCGGTGCGGGAGATGTGAATGGGGATGGTGAGGATTGGTTTGGTAATGGTTCGTATATTCGTTCGGATCCTCCAGGTGGACTCGATTCAAAATTGGTGTCGGGAGTGTTCAGTCGCGCTGCTTGGGCGGCCAAATTTCGCGACATCACGGACGGGACCACGAACACGATTGCGTTTTTAGAGATTCGGCCTTATTGCACGCAGGACGATCATGGGTATCGAGGGTGGGCCGACTCGAGAGCTATGTGGTATGCCACGACAGCACCCCTCAACTTTCCTACGTGTCCCGGTGAAAAAGGAGTTCCGGTGAGCGGTGGCTCTGGTTGCCACTCGCCAGTTTCTTGGAACACTTCGATGGGTGCTAAGTCCCTGCATCCCGGTGGAGTCAATGTGTGCTTGTGCGATGGCTCGGTGCGATTCCTGTCAGAAACCGTCGACCACGCGCTATACCAAGCGCTGGGTGATCGCCGCGACGGCGTACCGATTTCGCCATATTAAAAAAGGTGGATGCAAGCCAGCGAATGATCCTCTCGCATTGTTGACTTCGCGGCGCAACGCAGTGGAGTACTTTGCTTAGCCTGTTTTAAGTAGAGTGGGTTCCTGGTGCGTCTCGTTTGGCTTGTGCAAAAGTACTATCCAAGTTTCAACACGATGTCCTGGACGACTCCGCGCATGTCCATTTCGAATTCGATTTCTTTGACGGGTGGTTGAGTATGATACCAGTGAACCCCCAACCGTGCGGCTGCAGGTAACACCGGTTTGATGACATCAGACAAGATGTGTTGCAGGGGATGCTCTGTATAGACGTCAATCACAGTCAGCGATTCATCCGCCGCACCCAGGCCCTGTTGGCGTTCGCGCATCACCTCAACAACATATTTGGCTTTCTCCTGCATCGCGTCCGCACAGGTTTCACCTCGGCGTACGATACCCTGGGAATCCAGTGCTCCTTCACGCAATTCTCCCGCTCCGGCGACGACAAAGGTCGGGGGTGAATTTTGGTTGGGTGAGGTGTAAGAAAATCCGTGGATCATCGGCTCTGTAGGGGGATTCGTGACCGGAGCAACATTCGTGCGAGCTAGTGGATTGACGTTGTCCAGGATCATCTCCCAGTCATCTAGCAGGGCGCGGTATTTTGTGTTGAACGCGATGAAGTCCCCCATCGAGTAGGGAGCCGGGCAGCGCAATTCGGCACCGCAGAGAGCGTGACGGTGCCGACCGATCGTTTCTAGATAACTGCGAATGCTGAGCATGCCGTGGTGCCAAGGCAGTGGCCGGTCTAATGTAGCATGGACAATCTCCCAACCCGGGGCAGCGATGACGCCACAGGAGTAAGGATCGATGCCGGGTAGGAAGACGTATTCGCCAGTTGGATGTGGAACAGTTTGTTTTCGATCGGTCATAGATGATGGTTTTGGCAGTTGGGTGTAAGAGAAAATGTGCGCGTGCCGTTAAGGCCAAGCGAAGGAAGATTCGTGCACTGACTTGACCCTAATGGTTGTTGCCAACTGATTCATGTTTGGCAAGTTGTGGAAGGGTTCACCTGAAAGGGATTCCGTGGCTACCTCGACAGTCATTGAAAAGCCCTTGGCTCTCACGGCAACCTAGGGAGCAACGTTTGATGAACCTATTCTTGCTGCAGGAGCGTCTTTCCTTAGGATCGTGTTCTCTGCCAACCGAAGGGTGTCATGGTAAAAGTACGATCCGGACATTTGACAATGAACAGCGGTCAACGATTGGCACGGACCTTCTTCTGGTGAGTCTTGTCTCTAGCGAAAGTGCCAATTCCCACCACGGACGACTTCTCGTTCCTCTGCGATATGCAGTGGCGAGTTCAGCTGGTTTTTCAGAGAGCTGAGAAGCGGAATGTGGATGGCAGCTGCCAGGGTAACGTTATCTAGTGCTCGTACTCTTCCATTAACTCGACATGATTCCCGTCTGGGTCTTTGCAGAAAATGACCGTGACAGCACCGGTGGTGATTTCAAAAGTTACTGGGTCTGACGTGAACTCGACGCCCTTGGATTTTAATTCCTCAACGGAGCCCTGTAAGTCGTCGACGATCAGTGCAAAGTGGCAGCTGCCAACGGCACACATGGGTGCTTGGACAGGGTCGAGATTCGGTTCGTACAGTTCCAAAAGGTCAATTAAGATGTTGGGTGTCCCTTCGGCGATGAGTCGTGTGGATTGGGCTTGTGCCGATTTTAGTCCGGTCACCGCATCGACTTTATCGCCTTCCAGCTGATGTTGTTCAACCTGTTTGAGTCCAAGTTTTCCTACATAGAATTCAAGTGCTCGTTCAGTGTTGCTTACCGTAACAGCCAAATGGTCAACAGCTCTTGCTTTCATAATGGTTCTCCAGTTTAGATGGCTTCGTTCAGGTGTGTGACAGTGCGAAGGTTGTTCGGGAATGACATAGGGAAATCCATTTCATACAGTGTGAGTCTACGGCAGGAATTGTTTTCTTTCAATCGGCATCCGAAAGTGGTAAACGGCCACGTTGTCGGGCGGCATGTCGGGCGGTACGTCGTTCGTTCCCAAGGGAACGATTTCGCTGAGTATTAAGTCGAAAAAGACGTTAGACGCGGGTCCGTTCAAGTTACTCGTCTGTTGAATTTGGGGTGCGAACCTGCTACAGTATGGTCAGAGTTGGTCGTCGTCGAATCTTATGGAAATTTGGGTTTTTATGCCACGAACGACAAAGAACTTCTTCGATCACATCGTTCAGCGGGTGATTTACGTTCCATGTTCAATCTGCGGGGTTGCCATGCGCAAGTTCGCTATGCTTTCCGTGGTGTTCGTGTTTTTTTTGTCTTTCGGTCTTGAGGCGGCAACGGAGGATGCGTCCCAGGCCGACGCAGTCGAGGAGGCCGAGTCGCTTCGTTTTGAACATGACATTTTGCCGATCTTTGAGCAGCATTGCTTTGATTGCCACGGTGCCCAGATTCAGGAAATGGGGCTCGATTTGCGAACCGCTGCGGGCGTCTTGAGTGGCAGTGACAATGGGGCCGTAGTGGTTGCTTCTCAACCCGATACGAGTTTGTTGCTCGAGCTTGTGGCCAATGGTGAAATGCCACCTGATGACGATTCGAGTCTTGGGGAAGCGGAAGTCGAATTGATAAAGCAGTGGATCGAGCAGGGGGCGATATCCTTGAAGCCCCCTGTGGTTTCTGCCGTCAAAACGTTTGTGAGCGATGAAGATCGTCGTTATTGGGCATTTCAAAAGCCTGTTAGGAAACGTACCCCCAATGTGCGGGCCGCACATCGTACGCGCACGCCAATCGATGCTTGGTTACTAGCTCGGCTGGAGAAGCACGGTTTGGTATTTCGGCCGGATGCGGATCTTCAGTTATTGCTGCGACGAGCGTATTTCGATTTGATTGGGCTTCCGCCATCACGAGAGGCTGTAGAGCGATGCCTGTCGAGTGATTCCCCGGATGCCTTTGAGCGAGAGCTGGACCGACTGTTGGCATCACCGCACTACGGTGAACGGTGGGGCCGGCACTGGTTAGATGTAGCAGGCTACGTGGACACTCGGCTTTTTGACGGGGATCTCACGAGTGTCTATGTCAACGAAGGGGTGTGGCGGTATCGGGACTATGTGATTGGATCTTTCAACGCTGATGTTCGCTACGACGAGTTCATCACAGAACAACTGGCTGGTGATGAAATGAACGATTGGGAAGCGGCAGATTCGCTTACTCCGGAGATCAAGGATCGTCTGGTGGCCACTGGTTACCTTCGTCAGATTGAAGACCACAGCAATGACGAAGACGTGCGCGTGAAGGAACGGTACGACTTGCTTTATGGCGTCATGGAGACCGTATCGACCAGTTTGCTTGGTTTGAACATGGAGTGTGCTCGATGTCATAATCATAAGTACGATCCGATTTCACAGCGTGACTATTACGAAATGATGGCCTGTTTTGAACCGGCACTCAACGTTGCTAATTGGATCAATGCTGACAAGCGTTTCTTGCCCGATGTGCCAATCAAGGAGCGCGAAAAGATCGACGAGCACAACGCACAGGTTGACAAGGAAGTGGGTGAAATAGATAAGTCGATCAAAGAGCTTGAAGAGGACGTCAAAGGACAAGAAGATTCTTCTGCGAGTGAATCGACTGAACCTGCCGCCGACCCGCCTGAGACGAAAGAGGATCGCGAAAAACAGTTGGCTGAACTGCGCGCAAAGCGTGAAGGGTTGGAGCAGTCACGTCAAAGCTACGGAAAGATACAAGCGTTATGGGACAACGGTCCATTGCCAACGAGCCGCATTTTGCGGCGAGGTAACTATCGGAAGCCGGGGGCCGTCGTGCAGCCGGGTTTCCTGGAAGTCCTTAGTCAACCTGGCAGCCAGGCATTCAGCGAGGTGACTCCCAGTCGAACTTCTTCGAGTGGCAGGCGGCTCGCTCTCGCACGGTGGATCACCGATACGAACGGAATCGCCGCGGGGCTGGCTGCACGCGTGATGGTGAATCGCATGTGGCACCATCATTTTGGAGCGGGGATCGTCAAGACGTTGGGGAATTTTGGCAGCACGGGAAGTAAGCCAACTCATCCTGAATTGCTCGATTACCTGGCGCATGACTTTGTCGAACACGGCTGGAGTATGAAACGTGTTCACAGAACCATGGTGAGCTCTTCCGCGTTCCGGCAATCTTCCAGGACTGGCAGTGCCAACGAAGTGGCGTTTTCCAAGGATCCAGGAAATGAGTTGTTGTGGCATATGAACCTGAAACGTTTGGAAGCCGAAATCGTGCGCGACTCGGTGCTGGCCGCTAGTGGGAAGCTCGACCGGATTCCTGGTGGCGTTCCGGTAATGATCAGCACTCCGGAAAACGGTATGTCACGTGTCAAGGCGGAGCCGACGCCCACCAGCCATTGGCGCCGTAGTGTGTACATCTTTACGCGCAGGACCTATCCCCTTCGTTTCTTGGAAACCCTCGATTTTCCTATCATGGCAATCAATTGCACGAGCCGAGTCAACTCGGCGACCGTATTGCAGTCGTTTGCCTTTTTGAATGGGCCGTTTATCACCGAACATGGGCAGCATTTGGCAGAACGAATTGGAGAGGATTCCGCCGCTACGCTTGATGAGAAAATACGTTTAGCCTATTGGCACACGCTTTTTCGAGAGCCAACCGAGTTGGAACAAGAAAAGTGTCAACGCTTTCTTGGCGAACAATCCGATACCTATAAGGAGCAAGGCGAAGCCGAGGAGCCGGCCGAGAAGAACGCTATCGCCGACTTATGTCAAATGTTGCTTTCTACCAGCGAATTTCTGTATGTTGAATAAGTGAATCACGGTTGCCAGGAATGAACACTGCAGCCCGGAAGTAGGCTATACCGATATGACGAAAAACCATCCCATTGCCGGAATCTCGCGTCGTGAGCTTCTCGCCACATCGGGGCTCGGTTTTGGTAGTTTGGCGTTGGCAGGCATGCTCCAGCAAAATAATTTGCTGGCGAAGACTGGAGGCATGACGGATCTCTCGCCGCGCGTTGGACATAGTCGTCCCAAGGCTCGTGCTGTCATTCAGCTGTTTCAGAACGGTGGTCCGTCCCAGATGGACATGTTCGATCCCAAGCCGGAATTGACTAAACGGGCGGGCGAGCCGCTACCGATGGAGTGGGAGCGTACGAATAGTAAAAGTAATCGTAACGTTCTCATGGCTTCGTCGTTTAACTTCCAACCGCACGGCCAATGTGGCATGGAGTTTTCTGATGCGGTTCCACACCTGTCATCGATCGTTGATGAGCTTTGCTTGATACGGTCCATGTATACCGAGCACAACAATCATCCGTTCGGGATCAACATGTTCCAGACGGGCAAGGTGCTCGCCGGACGCCCCGCCATGGGGTCTTGGATTTGTTATGGCTTGGGGACGGAGAATCAGAATCTGCCCGGATACGTCGTGTTGAGGGATCCGCGAGGCTATAACACATCAGGCAAATTGGTTTGGTCCAGTGGCTGGTTGCCGTCCGTTTATCAAGGGACGGAATTCGGTTCTTCGGGAAGTCCGATACCCAATATGAACCCGACACGGCCAATGCCGTTCGAGGCACGGCAGCGTCATATCGCGCTATTGAACGATTTGAACAAGAGTCATTTACAGAATCATCCTCAGGATTCGGAGCTGGAAGCTCGCATTCAGAACTTTGAGTTGGCGGCGCGAATGCAATTGGCTGCTGGCGAAATTTTGGACATTTCCGACGAAACGGAAGAGACCAGGCGTTTGTACGGGTTGGACAATCCGAAGACCGAAATGTATGGCAAGCGGTGCTTGTTGGCGCGTCGTTTGATCGAAGCTGGCGTTCGCTTTGTCCAGGTTTTCCCGCCTATCGATGATAGTGCTCAGCCGTGGGATCATCATGGGGACCTTGTCAATCGTATGAATACGATTTGTGGAATGGTCGATCAGCCTAGCAAGGCGCTGATCGTCGACCTCTTGCGACGTGGTTTATTGGACGAAGTCCTGGTGATCTGGGCCGGGGAGTTCGGACGGTTGCCGATCACCCAAGGCGAGAACGGGCGAGACCACAATCGTCACGCTTTCAGTATGTTTATGGCTGGCGGTGGATTTCGCGGTGGTCACATTCACGGAGCGACAGATGATTTCGGCTATGCTTCGGTCATTGACCGTGTGAGTTGTTCTGACTTGCACGCTACCATTTTGCATCAACTCGGCATCGACCACACAGAGTTGAGCTACCATCACGCGGGCCGCGACGAACGGCTGAGCGATCCCGAGGTTACGGGAGCGCGCGTGATGCATGAGTTGCTTGTCTAAAATGTCACCCCACATGGATTAGATTATCCAGCCAGTGGTTCAGGCATACTAGCGTTCAATTGCTGCTGCCAGTCACGGAGTCTTCGACGCAGCGATTCCCTCTTTTCCGGGTGACGAGCATGCAGGTCGTGCGATTCACCGGGGTCATCACCTAGATGGTACAACTCCACTTTGTCGTGGTGATAGAATTCGATCAACTTCCAATCACCTGCACGAATGGCCGCTCCTGGTGTCCACAGCGAACCGTGATAATGTGGGTAGTGCCAATACAGCGTGCGCTGCGAAGATGGTCGTTCACCCTTGAGCAGGCTAATCAGGCTTTTCCCGTCAGCGTGAAGCTGTGGGCTCGGCGGCAGCCCTGCGAGCTCCAATATCGTGGGAAAGAAGTCCATGCTGACCGCTGGTGCATCACAGACTGAGCCCGGACGTGTTACTTGAGGTGCCCGGACGATCATTGGTTCACGAATGCCTCCTTCGTACAACCATCCCTTTCCGGATCGTAGAGGCAGATTGGATGTTGGGCCGGGCGTTCGGAGTGTGCTTAGGCCGCCGTTGTCGGAAAAGAAGATCACGACGGTATCTTGTCTTAGATGCAATCGATCTAAAGTTTCAAGGATCGTTCCTACGCTGTCGTCCACCGCAGCGATCATGGATGCGTAGGCAGCATTGTCTTGCCGAGTTTTGGTTTGAGCATTGTGTTCGGCAATGACAGGAGCTTCGTCTTGAAAAAGATCTTTGGCTTTTTCGTCAAACTGATGAAAGCGTTTACGGTACGGTGTGATGGGCGTATGCACGTTGTAATACGAAAGGAAAAGCAGAAAAGGCTGCTTTGTCGATTGGTTTTTCAAGAACTGGACCGACTCACTGGTAAGACGTTCTGTCAGGTATTCATTTGGTTCGCGTGTTTGCAAGGTTGGGTTTTTCCAGGGTGAGTAGTAACCGCCGGCTGGTTGGCCCGTAGCGTTGCCGCCAATGTTAACATCGAATCCCTGATCGGTTGGCCAATGTCCCTGTGAGCCCAAATGCCATTTGCCTGCAAAGAAAGTGCGATAGCCATGCAGTTTAAGAAATTCGGCAATGGTGACCTCAGACAGATCCAAGTTGTCTCGGTCCTCGACATGGTGAAAGCGAGCCTCCTTCACAGCGAATGAAGGCCGACCTGGAATCCAGTCGGTGATGTTCACGCGGACGGGGTGACGGCCGGTCATGATGCTGGCTCGTGTTGGCGAGCAGACAGATGCAGCCGCATAGGCTTGTGTGAATTTCATCCCTGATTCGCACAGCGAGTCTATATTGGGCGTATCGTAGAATTGGCTGCCAAAACAACCCAGGTCCGTCCAACCCAGATCGTCGACGAGCAAAAACACAAAATTTGTCTGTGCCGGTAGATTTCCGTTGCAAGTCAGGATGCATGTCAACAATA
>MDTE01153109.1_pt1 | contig 12457 bp, 13 predicted proteins | sample 811231 | NCBI WGS metagenome assembly MDTE01 (sample SAMN05326651, study PRJNA326480) | marine metagenome | isolation source: seawater | place: Indian Ocean: Red Sea | collected 2010
CCGGGACGTAGCCGGTATGCTCGTCAGTCGTCGGTCAACTGGGCTTGGTCGGAGTGCATGCTGGGAAACCGGATCAGCACACCCTCCTCGACAAAACTCGGACCGATGATGACATTCCGGGACCGCCTCAGATATCAATGAGCTCCGATTGTGACGGCGGCATCTGCAGAAAAAAACCTTTCTCCTCGAGCTCCACGAGCACTTGCCCGACATCTGCCCGCGCCAGAGTGCGTTGCGGGTGCAGCGGGAGGTTCATGACCAGGACGAGCTCGCCGAGCGCGTTCAGCAGTGCATCGGGCACATGCTCGAAGTCGTTCTCGCGGTCCACATAGAGATAGGTTTGCTCTTTCTTCGAGCCCTTGTATATCCAGCACTGTTTCATGAATCTTCACCTTGGGGACCGCAGTGATGTTGTTGGATAAGTTTTCACCGCTGTCAGAGTGATGTCCACCGCCGGGCCGCAGAAAACCATGAAAAACACAAATTCCGGCTCTGCGGACGCCGGGTCATCGAGGCCCCGCAGCGCGATGGAACCCGTTGGCGTGGTGGCACTGTGTGGCACGGACGTGCAGCCATGCGAATGAGTGTAAGCTCCTGGGCGACAACCGACGACGATGTCGAGAAAACCCCTGGCCGCCGTGCTACAGGTGGCAAAACGGATTCGTGAAGGACGTGATACATGAAACATGCGGCCGACCCGGGCGTTATTGCCGCCCTCGATCGAACACCGGTCCCCTACGTCGTGCTCGAGTGCAACCCCGAGCTAGCCGACACCGCGGTATTCTGCGAGCACTACGACATTCCGGCGGAAAACTCGGCCAACACCATAATCATCGGCGCCAAGACCGGAGAGCGAAAGCTGGTGGCCTGTGTGCTGTTGTCACACACCCGACTGGACGTCAACAAAACGGTGCGCAAGAAACTCGGCGTGCGGCGGCTCTCTTTCGCCTCACCGGAAGAAACCCGTGCCCTGACGGGCATGGAACTCGGTGGTGTCACGCCGCTGGCGCTGCCGTCCGATTTACCGCTGTGGGTCGACGAGCGTGTCATGGCGGCGGACTACATCATTCTCGGCGGCGGCAATCGCTCCTCCAAGCTCAAGGTCAGCCCGAGCATTTTCAAGCACACACCAAATACCGCAATTGTCGCGGGTCTGGCGCAGCCGCCGAAAGCCTGATTGAGGTCAGAGCCACTGCAGCTCTCCGGCGCGAAGGCCTTCACGCCGTGAGAATGCCGTCAGTACCTCCTCGAAACGACCTTCGCTAAATAGCGCGACGGCGTGCCCAGTGAACATCTGGGCGAGACGCTCGCGATGATCCCGCTTGACACTCTCGAGCAAGGTGCGGCCCAGTCATTTTTGCACTTCCGGTGACTGGAGCTGTCATTCGGCCAGAGTCCGGAATTTCTGTTCAGCACGCTCGTAGTTACCGGCTTGGGTAATACGACTGTGCAGTCTGTAGCGCGTCCTTGGCGCCGGAGGCCTGGGCGCCGGCGATGGCAACAGCCAGCAGGATGAGAAACGCGCAACGTTACAGCATGCCGAGTTCCTCGATGGCTCTACGTTCGAGACGCCAGAAATTCGACGACGTCGATTTTCGATATGACACCGATAACGTCTTCTTGTTCAATGACAACCGCGACATTCTGCTCGTCGAACACACGTTGTACTTCGGACAGTGAATCATCCAGCAACACCTGGCCCCGGAGTGCAGTGGCTGCTTTCTTGACCGGGTCGTCGGGTGTGCAATCTCCCGAGACCAGACTCTGCAGCAAATCCACCTCGTGGATCATCAAACGTCCATCGCCATTGTCGGCAGACAAAGGCATTTGCGAGATACCGAGCTCCGACATGCGGTGTGCAACACTCGAAACCTGCTCTTCGGGTGCTGCAAACTCGACCGTGCCACCCTTGAACTGCAGGACTTCACGCACAGTGCCGAGGCGTTGCTCGGCGTCGAGGTAGCCCATGTCCTTGAGCCAGTCGTCATCGAAGCATTTGCTCAAGTAGCGATCGCCCGAGTCACACAATACCACCACGACCACCTTGCCAGGCCCGAGTCTTTTGGCGACCTGTATGGCGCCATACACTGCGGTGCCCGTCGAGCCGCCGCAGAATATGCCTTCCTCGCGGGCAAGCCGGCGCGCGGTCAAGAATGAATCCTTGTCCGAGACCGGCATGACCTCGTCAACGACGCCGAAATCAAGCGTGCCGACCATGAAATCGTGGCCAATACCTTCGACCCGGTAGATGGAGGTTTCACCGTGCGTGCCGGTGTGAAACATGTCGTAGTAGATGCTGCCAATCGGGTCCGGGCAAATGACCTGGATTTCCCGGCCGGCCTTGGCCGCCTGCTCTTTGAGATATTTCGCGGAACCCGAAATGGTGCCACCGGTGCCGATTCCGCCGACCAAGGCGTCGATCTGCCCGTCGGTGTCGGACCAGATTTCGGGACCGGTGGTCAGATAGTGGGCCTCGGGGTTATTCATGTTGTAGTACTGATCGGTGTAGAAGCCGCCCGGTGTCTCACGTGCCAGTCGTTTCGCGACTTCCACGTAACTGTCCGGGTGGTCGTGGTCGAGCTCGGTCTTGGTCACCACCACCTCTGCCCCATAGGCCTTTAGCATGTCGATTTTCTCTTTGCTCATCTTGTCGGGCATGGTGAAAATCGACTTGTAGCCGCGCACCGCAGCCGTCATGGCCAGACCCATGCCTGTGTTACCAGAGGTACTCTCCACCAGCGTGGTCCCTGGCTTGATCAAACCCGCGTCTTCCGCGCGACGGACCATGTTGTATGCCATCCGGTCCTTGACCGAGCCGCCCGGGTTGAGCTGTTCCATCTTGGCCAACAACGTCGCACTGCCGGGTGGAGTGAGCTTGTTCAGCTGCACGAGCGGTGTGTTGCCGATGAGTTCCAGAACGTTCTTGTAGTACTTCATATCGAAGCCTGCTTGCTGATTCGGGGTCTAGGTTTATTCTACTCGGCTTCATCAAGCTGTGTGCAGTTGTCAGGCAGACAACTCAATAATCGTGGCCGGCCAGAGCATGAACATGGTAGGGACTTCGTGCCAGGCCAACACAAAAATGCCCGACGTGGTGCTCGAGCTCATCGCACAAGGCGCGGGTGTCGGCATTGAGATCGGTGAGATCTTCAAGAGCCTCTGACGCCTGAACACGCAACGCGTCAATGTCGATGGTCAAGAACTCACGATTCTCATAGACCAGCTCTCCATCGATCATCACCGAGTCCACTGCCTGACCGTTTTCAGTGTGCACGAGCAGGTTCGCGGGGTCGTTGACGGGCATCCAATTAACAGAACGCAAATCAATGAGCACCAGGTCCGCCAGCGCTCCGGTTTGCAGAACCCCATAGTCATCCGGCATCCCCAGTGCGCGTGCGCTGCCGGTGGTTGCCATGCCCAGTACTTCGTCGGTCGCAAGCCAGCGCTCGTAGTCATGCGTTCTGGTACGTGACACGAAAGACGCAAACCGCATGGCCTCGAACATGTTCTGGTTGTCCGCGCAATGTGCTCCGTCAGTGCCAATGCCGATGTTGACGCCCGCATCGTGCATCTCCCGGACTGCGGCGAAACCCGACCCCAACCGCATGTTGGAACCCGGATTGTGAGCAACCGACGCGCCGGCATCGGCCATACGCTTGATGTCGTCGGTATCCAACCACACCGCATGCGCGGCAGTGAAGCGTTCATGCAGCAATCCTAGAGCATCCAGATGGGCGACCAGGGTCTTGCCATAGGTCTTCAGTCCACTCAGCGCCTGAATCTTCGATTCGGCAACATGCATGTGCAAACCGATATCCAGCTCGCGCGCCAGGTCGCGATGCCCGGTCAGATAATCATCGCTGCAATGCAACGGAATGGTCGGACCGAGTGCGACGCCGACCTGCCGTCGGTCGAAGGGCCAGCGCTCGATCAATTCTCGACAAATACCGAGCGTTCGTTCAGCAGGCGCCATGCGCAGCTTCGAGGCATGCGCGGCCAGATGCCCGGGCAGTGCATCGATGAGTCCAGGCACCGCTTCGAAGAAAGTTCGGTCGGCCACCATGGGCGTCACCACCGCCCGCAATCCGGCATCACGGTAGGCCTGGCCAACAGCGTGCATGCCCTCGACGGTGGGCACGGGAATCTCCACGTAGAGGTCATAGGCGGCGGTACAACCCTTGCTGATCATTTCCGCTGCGCTCAGTGTCGCCGCCAGATACTTGTGCTCCAGGGTCCGCGCACTGGAGATCCACGGCCCGGCGTTCAGCAACAGCTCGAGTGTCCAGCGGTCACCCCAACCTTTGCCGAGCCCACCATGGCCATGCGTGTGGGCATTGACCAGACCCGGCATGACCAGTTTGTCGGTGGCCTCGATTATGAGAGCATCGACGGGCACTTCTGCGCCGGGCTGACACAGTGCGTCGATACGATTGTTCTTGATGAGCACGTCGGCCGGCTCGTGAGAGCGAAAATCGCGCCCCAGCACATGTGCACCACGCACGACGGTATATCGATCGGCAGCCATACTACTCCCCGGAAGTGGTCTTCCAAGGGTTTATACTGTTCGAAACCAACCCGGGGCAAATCGGCCATGAACAAAAGCGTGCTGGTGCTCAACCCGAACTCCACAGTTGCGGTTACAGACGGCATCGACCAGGCACTCCATCCGCTGCGTATGACAGGCGGCCCCACCATTGATTGTGAAACCCTGACCGCCGGGCCGCCGGCCATTGAAACCCGTGAACATGTGGAAACCGTGATCGACCCGATGTGCGAGCACTTCGAGGCCTCTTCGGCCGATGCCTTCGTGATTGCCTGCTACAGCGATCCCGGTCTCGACGCCGCTCGACAGCGCCTCGATAAGCCGGTGTTTGGCATAGCGGAGTCCGGAATGCTGGTGGCGATGAGTCGCGGTCAACGATTTGGGGTCATCTCGGTGCTGCAGCAAGCGGTCGAGCGCCACCTTCAGTATGTCGACAAGCTCGGGCTCTCGGCCCGTCTTGCGGCCGATTTGCCCGTGGGTCTGGGCGTGCTGGAGCTCGCTGATAAGACCAAAGCGTGGCCACGCCTGCAACAGGTCGGCTCGGCGCTTCGCGACCAGCACGCTGCCGACAGCATACTGCTCGGCTGCGCCGGGATGGCTCCCTATCGGGAACGTCTGCAGTCCACGTTGGGCATACCGGTCATCGATCCGACCCAGGCGGCAGTGACACTGGCCATCGGGGCCGTGAGTCTCATCGTAGAGACGTCTGCCTTGCCAGCATGACGGGTACCTTATGGATTTCACGGCGAGTGTTGTTGCTGTTGCTGGTGTTGTCTTGGCCGGGTTCGGTTCCAGCGCTGGAGGCGCTGGTGGTTGGTACCTGGGTACTGGCCCCGGGTGACCCTCGATTCGGCGAGCTCGGCGTCATCAACGAGTACACCGCCGACGGCGAAGTCACCATCGTCATTTTCGAGACACCGGATTGCAAGCAACCCGAGTACGCCGCGCGGGGCTTGTGGGCAATCGTGGATGGCATGCTCACCATCTTGCTCACCGAGAGCAGTGATGACTCGATTCTGCCGAGCGGCCACCGCCGTCTCGAGCAGATCATCGAGCTGGACGGCGAGCTCATGGTGGTGCGCAGCGAAGTCTCCGGAAACCTGCTCTATCGACTCAAAGCAGACACCTGCTTCAAGGTCACTTGAGTCCAATGCCCAGGCTCACAATCGCAGCCCGAACAGCGCTCGAGCACGAGCTCGAGGGCCGCCGGAATCTTGGCCTGATTCTTCGCTACGCGGCCGGCGACGCGGGTCCACCCGATCACGACATCGAGCCCGCTATCTGGGAAACCGTCGAGGCAGAGGGTTGGAAACTGGCGATCAGCTCGCTGGTCCATCTGCCGGCCCAGGCCATCACCCACATCGATGGTCTGGCATTCTTCGTCGCTGGTGACAGCGACGGCTTGACGCTGGACCACGACGGCGTGCACTTCTTGATGGATGGTAGACCGTGTGAGCTCGAACGCTGAGCGTCATTCCGTGGTGTCGAGCTCGACCCCGTAGTAGGCCGCGACGTGCTGACCGGACAGGTAGCCGCGCATACCGATCAGATACAGGACGACCAGCACCAACGGGCCATAGAAGAACCAGTACTCGAGCGGCTGCCCTTCGATGATGGCGAACACCACCAGCAAGCTCAGCACCATCGCGCACACATAAGCGAATGGGCGCGCTAGACGCCACACCAATCGGTGACGGATGAGCAGACCCGGTCCGAGCAAAACCAGCATCACGGTGACGCCAATGGTGATGACGTTGGTGTGACCTTCACTGAATCGCATCCATGCAACGCCTCCGACCACCAACGCCAGTGCGGTGTTGGTGAGTACGACCCGCGACAACCCGACCGGACGTGAACCCTTGCTCGAATCGGTCATGACGCGTCCAGCCGTTTTTCGAGCAAAATCTCTCGCTCGTCATAGCCGCAGCTCGCATACAGACCACGCGCATCCTGGTTGCCGGCCAGCACGCCTAGACGCAGGATGCTCGCGCCCTGACGGCGGGCGTAGTTCTCCGCGGCAATCAGCAACGCCCGGCCCACACCTTGGCCGCGACAGTGTTCGAGCACCACGATGTCTGACACATAGGCGTAGTCATACGCGACCTCATGGACCTCTTCCTGCGGCACGTGCGGCTGCACCGCCACGTATCCAACGACCTGATGGTTGTCGTCGACCGCGACCATGACCTTCCCGGGGACTTCTGGGTCACCCATGAACAGCTGACGCACATAATCGTCAGCCATGCGTTCACCGTCGACGATGTAGGGGTTCGAGTGTGCCTCCGTGACCTGCAACTCGATGACAAGCTGACGCAAGACGTCGGCATCTTCGGGTTCGATGGTTCTAATCAACATAGCCGGAACAATAACTCAGCGTTGCAGTGCGGTCTGTAGGTCCGCATAGCTTTGCAGACCGAACTCACGTCCCAGGGTGTCGGCCCAACGTTGCTGCAAGGCGTCGATCACACTCTGCTGCAGAACCTGCGCGGCACGGCCCACATCGCCATCGCGGACCTTCGAGCTGTCACCACCCGGCGGTATGCCACAAGCCCCGTCACGGGTCGCACGGATCAAGTGATCGTCGAACTGACGCTTGTGTCGTTTCATGAAGTCGATGCCGGACTGCTCGACCACCCGTCGATGAAGTTCGTCATCGAGTTCGATACCGATGAACTCCGCGATGCGCTCGACGGTGCCGGGCAAGTCGTCCTTCATATGCTCGAAACACAGCAACAACAGTTGATCACAATCGCGGTGGCGCCAGTAGGATGCCGCATGAATCCAGTAATCCAGTGAGCCTTCACGGCACAGAAAGAAGGCTTCGGCAAACTCGGTCAACGAGATACTGCCGGTCTCGAAGGTCCACCCTTCCAGGAATCGATACATCGACAACAATGCATCATGCGGATGACGGTAGACGTTGATGTAGCGCCCCCCCTTTGGGATCTCGTCGTAGCTCAAGTGGCTCTTGAAGGCCCGGGGTGATGCCATCTGTCGTGCGTGCACATCCATGCCCATGTCACTGGCAAGTTCCAGCCAGGGCACCACCGCCGTTATCTCGTCGAAGTCCATGGAGCCACGCGTCCGCAGCCCGTGCACTATCTGCTGCACCCAGGTGGTACCACACTTTGGATACGGTGTGACGAACACATCGGTCGATTCGGGTCGATACGCCAGCCCCTTGGCAACACCTGCCTCGGTTGCGAATTTTTCGTTCGCGGCCCGTAACTCCGCGATGCTCGCGGGTCTGCGCAAGGTCATGCTCGACTCCCAAACGGTGCTGCTTTTCCTCGGTTACCGGCCAGATACGAATGCCAGAGTATTCTGGCGGCCACCGCACGCCATGGCGTCCACGGCGCAACCATCGATCGTAACTCGTCCACATCGGGACGCTGACTCAACCCGTTCAGCCACCGCGCCGACTCGGCGAGCGCGATATCACCTTCCGGCCACACATCGGGGCGCTTCAAGCAGAACAACAAGTAGCAATCCGCCGTCCAGCGACCGATACCTTTCACCCGCACCAACGCATCTCTGGCTTCCTCGTCGCTGGCGCGATGTACGTCACGCAACTTGAGCCCACCGAGGACGATAGATCGTGCCAGCTCTATGCAGTACGTGGACTTCTGCCGGGTCAGCCCACAGGCTCTGAGGTCGGCGAGTTCCAGCTCTGCAAAATGCGCTGGTGTCATCTGCATCTTGCCCTTGAGCCGTTTGAACACTGCCAGCGCAGAGACAATGGAAACTTGTTGTTCGAGGATAAGATGTACCAGCGTGGAGAAGCCGGTCGGCCTCGACCACAGCGGTGGCGTGCCATGGTGACGAATCACCTGGCGCAGCCCCGCGTCGCGGCGACACAGCGCTCTGACACCCGTTTGGAGATCGGCGCGTGTCAGACGTGGCGGTGCAGTCCGACTCATTCGGGCGGCGGCACCGCACCCGTTTGGGAAGTAATCAAGCCGTAGTGCTCGACGCGGCGGTGACGCCCGAAGTTGAACGTCGTCTCCTTCAAATAGCGGCCAAGCTCCAGGTCGCAACTGTGCATGACCAGCTCGTCCTCGAGACTGGTGGCCAGCGCCACAATCTCGCCGGTCGGCGCAATAATGCACGAGCCGCCCATGAGTTCATGACCATCCTCGAAACCGGCCTTCGCGGCACCAATGACCCAGCTCGCGTTCTGGTAGGCGCCGGCTTGCATGCTCAAGTGATTGTGGAATGACTTGATGTACTGTGGCTCGGGTCGCTGGTCGATGTTCTGCACTGGCGTGTTGTATCCGAGCAGCACCATTTCCACACCCTGAAGACCCATGACTCTATAAGTCTCGGGCCAACGACGATCATTGCAGATACACATACCCAGAATGGTGTCGAAGCCGCGCCACACCGGAAAACCAAGATCTCCCGGTTCGAAATAACGCTTTTCCAGATGATGAAATGGCGCACCGGCAATGGGCTCTTTGTGACCCGGCAAGTGCACTTTTCGATACTTGCCGATGATGTCGGCGTTGGCGTCCACCAGGATGGCTGTATTGTAGTGGTGCACCACACCCTGTTCTTCACAGAGCTCTGCATAACCCAGATAGAAACCAACACCCAGGCGCTTGGCCTCATCGAACAAAATCTGGGTCGCGTCATTGGGCATACTCGCCTCGAACCAGGCATCGATCTCGGGCTGGGTCTCATAGAGATAGCGTGGAAAAAAAGTCGTCAACGCGAGTTCTGGAAACACCACCAGCTTGCAGCCGGAAGCAGCCGCTTCGCGCAGCAGCCCGACCAGGCGTTTGACAACGGATTCACGGCTGTCCGCCACATTGATGGCGCCCAGCTGCGCGCACCCGACTTTCAATTTTCGACTCATGTGCTCTGCTCCTGATTGAGAAGGCTGGCGCCAAAGTTTCGAACCGGGTCCAGCTCCGGCGGCAAATGTCCCCGCGGACGTGCTGGATCGGGTTGCTCGCACGGTAAGAACTCGCCGCTGCCGCGCTCGACGTGCAGCGCACCGTTCTCGATGACCGTTCGACCACGATTGAACACCATCACTGGCCAGCCTTTGACCGCAACACCTTCGTACGGTGTGTAACCCACATCGTCGTGAATCAGGTCGTAGGTGATGGTGACTTCTTTGTCCGGATCCCAGATGGCGATATCGGCGTCGGAACCGACCGCGATAGTGCCTTTGCGCGGATACAGGCCATACAGCCGGGCCGCGTTGGTAGACGCCAGCGCGACGAATTGCTGCAGCGAGAAATGGCCACGACGCACACCGTCGAACAACAATGGCAAGCGTACCTCCAGACCCGGAACGCCATTGGCGATTTTATTGAAGGGCGCATTCGGGCCCGCCGCAAGCTTGCCATGCTCATCGAACCGGTAGGGTGCGTGGTCCGACGAGAACACGTCGAAAGTGCCATTTGCGAGCCCACGCCAGATGATGTCCTGATTAGCTTTGTCACGCGGCGGCGGACTGCAGCACCACTTAGCGCCTTGCATGCCGTCACGGTCCAGATCATCGGCAGTGAGAAAGAGATACTGTGGGCATGTCTCACCGTAGATGCGCAAACCCCGTGCCTGCGCTTCTCGAATCTGCTTGACCGCTTCCTCGGCCGAGACATGTACGATCAGCATCGGCGTATCAATGAGCTCGGATAAGCAGATGGCGCGATGGGTGGCCTCACCTTCTGCAAGGCGCGCATGCGCCACGGCGTGATACTTGGGCGCCTGATAGCCGCCGCCGAGCAGCTTGTCGGTCAACCAGCCGATCATCTCGTGATTCTCGGCGTGCACCATGACCATCGCCCCTTCAGTGCGGGCGAGGTGCAAGATGTCGAGCAACTGCCGGTCGTCGAGCTTCAGCGCGTCATAGGTCATGTAGACCTTGAAGGACGTGTAGCCATCCCGGATCAACGCCGGCAATTCCTGTCCGAGAACCTGCTCGTTAGGGTCGGAGATAATGAGGTGGAAAGCATAATCGATGACTGCCTTGGGTCCGGCGCAGTCGTGATAGTCCTTCACCACCTGGCGCACACTCTGACCCTTCTTCTGGGCCGCGAACGGCATGATGGTCGTGGTGCCACCGAACGCGGCCGACACACTGCCGCTGTAGAAATCATCAGCCGACTGCACACCCATGCCGGACTCCTGCTCGATATGACAGTGGCTGTCGATGCCGCCCGGCATGACCAGCCGGCCAGAGGCATCCACCTCTTTGTCAGCCGGGCCGACTTCATTGGACAAGGTCACGATCTTGCCGTCACGAACACCGATGTCGCAGACCACGCTGTCAGCGGCGGTCACCACCGTGCCATTGCGAATGGCCAGGTCCAGATTTGCCATGAACACTCCTGAGGATGCCGATTGCCCCGTCATGTTAGACCGAGAGCACCGGCGGCTTAAACCCGTCAATGCGAAGAGCTTGCATTCCATCAAAGCTGCAACGAGGATGCGCGGAGCGGCTTCGCCCGGCAACGTTACACCTTGGTGGCGACGTCGCATTGGACTCAGGCCGCACCCACCACCTGCTTCAAGAGCCATAGCATGTACACTGGAAAACAAATTGTCATGGAGTCACTCGTCGCCGAGGGTGTCGAGCATATCTTCGGTAACCCGGGCACCACCGAGTTGCCTCTGATCGAGGCTCTGTTGGATTATCCGCAGGTCAGCTACATCATGGCCCTGCATGAAGCAGTCGCCGTGTCCATGGCCGATGCTTATGCGCTGGCGAGCGGCACGGTGTCAGTGGCAAATCTGCATGTGGCCCCGGGACTCGGCAATGGCTTGGGTTCGATCTATAACGCCGCGGAAGGTCAGACACCGATGATTGTTACTGCAGGTCAGCAGAACAATCAGATGCGTTTGCGCGAGCCCTTGCTGAGTCATGACCTGGTGGCAATGGCCGCTCCACTGGTGAAATGGAGCGTCGAGCCTACTCACGCCGACGAGCTACCGCTCATCATGAACCGGGCGTTCAAAACCGCACGCGAGGCACCCAGCGGACCCGTATTCGTGTCGCTTCCCATAAATGTCATGGAGCAGCAAACCCGTCACGCACCCATTGCACCATCGACCATTTATCACCGCACGCGAGCGGACGAAGACGGTATCAACGCCGCCGCCGACCGACTCGCCGCTGCGAGCACACCGGTCATTGTGTACGGTGACAAAGTCGCCAGCGCGGGCGCCATGACACGATTGGTCGCACTCGCCGAGCACCTCGGCGCGCGTGTCTATGGCGAGGTGCTGCCTTCACGCATGAGCTTCCCGAACCAGCACCCGTGCTTCAAAGGGCGAATACTGCAGGACCATGCGGGGATCGCAAAGCAGATCGGTGATGCCGATGTGGTGCTGCTGGCTGGTGGTGAATTCTTCGAGGAGATCTGGTTCACCGATGCTTCTCCGTTCGGCGACAAGTGCTTTCGTATACAGGTCGACTCCGCGGCTCAGAATCTGGCGCGAAATCATCGTGTCGACTGTGGTCTGCTCGCCGATGTCGGTGCCGCACTGGACGCGCTCGATCAAGCTGTTCTGGATGCGCAATCCGAGAAACAAACGAAAAATGCAGCCGATCGGCTGCATGCGCTGGCCGTCGAGAAAGACACCGAGTGGGACGCCCAGATGGCGAAGGCGCGTGTCGCATCGGGCAACAAGGCGATGTCGGCGGCGCGATTGATGGTAGAGCTGAGTGCGTCACTCCCAGCTGATGTGGCGATTACAGGTGAGCCCATTACCGCTGGCGCGGACATGCTGCAAACACTGTCTTTCAAGAAGCCGAGTGACTATCTCGCCTCGCGTGGTGGCGGTATCGGTCAGGGCTTGCCGAGCACCATCGGTATGAAGCTCGCCCTGCCGGAACGCCCGGTGCTTTGTTTGTCCGGCGACGGCTCGGCCATGTACACAGTGCAGTCGCTGTGGACTGCG
>MDTE01021148.1_pt1 | contig 12455 bp, 11 predicted proteins | sample 811231 | NCBI WGS metagenome assembly MDTE01 (sample SAMN05326651, study PRJNA326480) | marine metagenome | isolation source: seawater | place: Indian Ocean: Red Sea | collected 2010
CCCAAAAATATGGGACTGCACCATCTATTATGGATTACGCTAGATTTAATTATATAGCTCAACCTGGAGATGAAGGAGTTGTTTTAATGCCATCTCATTGGGAGAGTCCTAATGTTGGAGTATATGATAAATTTTCTGTTATGTGGGGTTACAGACCGATTCTTAATTCTTCTGAGGAGGAAGAAAAGAATATATTAAGGAAATGGATCATTGATAAGGAAGATGATATGATGTATAGATATGGCCCAAGTGGTGGGATTGACCCTAGTTCTCAAACAGAAGATTTAGGTGATGATGCTATTAAAGCTAGTGAATATGGAATAAAAAATCTTAAGAGAATTATTCCAGAGCTCATGGAGTGGACAACCGAAGATGGTGAAACATATGACGAATTAGAATATATGTATGCACAAGTATTAGGTCAATTTAGAAGATATATGGGGCATGTTGCAACTAATATTGGAGGTGTTTATCAGTATTATAAAACATCTGATCAAAAGGGAGCAGTATACAGTCATGTAAATAAAAATTATCAAAAAGCCTGTATAGCTTTTTTGAATCAACATTTGTTTGAAACTCCTTATTGGATGATTAATAAAGATATTTTGAATAAAATTGAATATGCAGGAACTACAAATAGAATTAGGTCGATGCAATCAAGTTATTTAAACAGAGTTCTCGATTTTGGAAGAATGGCAAGAATAATTGAGAATGAAGCTTTAAATGGGTCAAATGCTTATTCATTAACTGAAATGATGAGTGATTTAAAGGATGGAATATGGGCAGAGTTAAAAAATAATAAATCTATAGATGTTTATAGAAGAAACTTGCAAAAAAGCTACATTTCAAGGTTGGCATATATCATGAAAAATGAACAGTCCTCAATACCAGCAGGATGGGGTGATTATATTACTAAAATTAAGGTAGATGTTTCCGATATTAGATCCGTTACAATGGGGACTCTTTTAGATTTAAAGAAAGAACTAAAAAAGGGGTTAAAAAAATCCTCTGATAAAGGGATTAAGAGTCATTTTAATTATTGTATAGCAATGATTGATGAAGCTATGAAGGTTGATGAAGATAAGAAAAGCAGCTAAATTTTAACTTATATTAAGTATATATTTATTAGTAATAAAAGTTTACACTTACTATAAAAAACTTTATTAAATTATGGAGATAATAAAACTACAAGAAAAGGTTGATAATTGGATTAATACTCATGGAGTTAGATATTTTAATGAATTAACTAATATGGCTCAACTTGCTGAAGAAGTAGGTGAGGTCGCTAGAATTATATCAAGGGAATATGGTGAACAAAGTAACAAAGATTCAGACAATGGTGATTTAGGACGAGAGTTGGCGGATGTTTTATTTGTTGTTTTATGTTTAGCAAATCAAACGGGAATTAATTTACAACAATCATTTGACAATATGATGCATATGAAAGCTGAAAGAGATCACAAAAGGCATCACTCCAATAAAAAATTAAAATAAATAGAAATTATATATAAAATTACTTGACATCCCTATTTGTGAGATTGTATATTTGCGCTTTCTAAAATTATACAAATGAAATTATCAGATTTTAATTATGAACTTCCACAAGGATTAGTAGCAGAATACCCAAATAAAAATAGAGATGAATCTCGTTTGATGGTAATTGATAGATCAGATTATTCCATCCATCATAGGGTATTTAAGGATATGATTGAGTATTTTAATGAAGACGATGTAATTATTTTAAATAATACAAAAGTTTTTCCTGCTAGACTATATGGGAACAAGGAAAAAACAGGAGCTAGAATAGAAGTTTTTTTACTTAGGGAATTAAATAGTGAGCAAAGACTTTGGGATGTTTTAGTTGATCCAGCTAGAAAGATAAGAATTGGCAATAAACTTTATTTTGGTGAGGAAGAAATTTTAGTTGCAGAGGTTATAGATAATACAACTTCAAGGGGCAGAACATTAAGGTTCTTATGTGATATGGGGTATGATGATTTTAGAAATTTATTAATTCAGCTTGGCCAGACTCCTTTGCCAAAATATATTAAAAGAGACGTTGAGCCAGAAGATAAAGAAAGGTACCAAACAATATACGCAAAAAATGAAGGCGCAGTAGCTGCCCCAACTGCTGGGTTACATTTTTCCAAACATTTATTGAAGCGATTAGAAATAAAAGGAATTAAATTTTCAGAGGTTACGTTACATACAGGATTAGGGTCTTTTTATCCTGTTGAAGTTGAAGATTTATCAAAGCATAAGATGGATAGTGAGAGAGTCATAATAGAAGAAAATTCAGTAAAGACTATTAACTATGGGCTAAAAAATAAAAGAAGAATTTGTGCGGTTGGTACAACTGTTATGCGGGCCATTGAAAGCTCTGTCTCATCAAGTGGAACATTAAATGAAATAAATGGCTGGACTAACAAATTTATTTTCCCCCCATATGAATTTAGTATTGCTAATTCAATGATTACAAATTTTCATATGCCCAAATCGACTTTACTTATGATGAGCTCGGCATTTATTGGAAATGATTTTATTAAAAAAGCTTATGAAGAGGCAATTAAGGAGAAGTACAACTTTTATAGTTATGGCGATGCAATGCTTATAATTTAAAAGGTTAAGTTCACATTTAAAATGTCAAAAAAAGATATAAGGTCCTTGTCACTTAATCAAATCAAAATTTTTTTTGTAGAAAATGGAATTAAGGATTATAGAGGGGACCAGGTTTATTCATGGTTGTGGGAAAAGTCTGCATTAGATTTTGAGCAAATGACAAATCTTCCAAAGTCAATAAGAACTCTTTTGGAAGAGAATTTTGTTATTAATCATATTGAAGTAGAGACAATACAAAAAAGTAAAGATGGAACAATAAAGAATGCAATCAGATTATATGATGATTTATTAGTTGAATGTGTTTTAATACCTACAAGAAAGAGAATTACCGCTTGTATATCTTCACAAGTTGGATGTAGTTTGAATTGTAAATTTTGTGCTACTTCTAAATTGAAGAGGATGAGAAATTTAAACGCAGACGAAATCTATGATCAGGTAGCATTAATAAGTAAACAAAGTAAAGATTATTATAATAGACCATTAACCAATATTGTATTTATGGGAATGGGAGAGCCTCTTATGAATTATAATAATGTTGTTCAGGCTATAAAAATAATAACCTCTAAAAAAGGTCTTATGATGTCTCATAAAAGAATTGTTGTTTCAACATCAGGCGTTCCAAAAATGATAAAAAAAATGGCAGATGAAAAGGTAAAATTCAAACTTGCAGTTTCACTACATTCAGCCATAGATAATATTAGAACATCAATTATGCCATTTAATGAAAAAATGAATTTGTCCGAATTAAAATTAGCATTGAAATATTGGTATAATAAAACAAAAAGGGTAATTACTTATGAGTATGTTATATGGGAAGGAATTAATGATAATATTGATGATGCTAAGGCACTTGTCAAATTTTGCAAGTTTGCACCTAGTAAGGTAAATTTGATTCAATATAACTTAATAGAAAATAGCAAATTCATTCAAGCTTCAGAAAACAAAATTAAGATGTACCAAGATATTTTAGAAAAAAATAATATAAATGTAACTATTAGAAAATCTAGAGGTCAAGATATAGATGCAGCATGCGGACAATTAGCAAATAAGTCTTCTCAAATTAATTAAGTAAATTTTAATAGAATGTTTTCAAATTAATTATTAAATTGATAAGTCCTAATATTAACAAAAATTTTAATTTAATTGATAGCAAAATCTACAATAGAAAAAGTCTTTGAAGTTGCTCGAGTTGAGGAGGTAATAGGAGATTTTGTACAATTAAAAAAATCTGGATCAAATTATAAAGGGTTAAGCCCATTTACTGAAGAAAAAACTCCAAGTTTTATGGTTTCTCCTGCAAAACAAATATGGAAGGATTTTTCTAGTGGTAAAGGAGGAACTGTTGTTACATTTCTTATGGAACATGAGCATTTTACTTATCCTGAAGCTATTAGATATTTAGCAAAAAAATACAATATTGAAGTTGAGGAAACACAAAAAACTTCTGAACAGAAAATAGAGGATAGTGAAAGAGAGAGTATGTATTTAATTACAGAATTTGCTAAGGACTATTTTAAAAATAATCTAATAAAATCTGAAGAAGGAAAATCAATAGGACTATCATATTTTAAAGAAAGAGAATTTTCAGATGAAGTAATTGATAAATTTCAATTAGGATATGCATTGAAGAAATCAAACCAATTCACTGAAAATGCAATAAATAAAGGCTATAAATTAAATTATTTAGAAAAGACAGGACTTACCATTGTCAATGAAGAAAAGAAAATTGATCGATTCAGAGGAAGGATCATTTTTCCAATTCTTAGTATGTCAGGTAGAGTTTTAGGATTTGGAGGTAGAATTTTGAAATCTTCTAATAAGATAGCTAAATATATTAATTCTCCAGAGAGTTTAATTTACCATAAGAGTAAGGTATTATATGGAATATTCCAGGCTAAACATAGTATAGTTAAAGAAGACAATTGTTTTCTAGTTGAGGGTTATACAGATGTAATTAAACTTCATCAAAAAGGAATACAAAATGTGGTTGCTTCATCTGGTACAGCTTTAACGGAAAATCAAATTAGATTAGTAAATAGGTTAACTAAAAACATAACAGTTTTGTTTGATGGAGACAGTGCTGGTTCAAGAGCAGCACTTAGAGGAATTGATATTATTCTAGAGCAAGGGATGAATGTTAGAATTTGTAATTTACCTGAAGGTGAAGATCCTGATAGTTTTTCAAATTCAAAGATAAGGGAAGAATTGATTTCTTTCTTTAAAGATAATTCACAGGATTTTATTAAATATAAGGCTTCCTTACTTGTTGATGAGGCAGATGATGACCCAGTAAAAAAGGCTGAGGTTATTAGAAATATGGTAGAAAGTATTGCTAAAATAACTGATCAAATTAAAAGAGAAATTTATATAAAGGAATGCTCATCAATAATGGGGATAAGCGAACAAGTTTTATATAGTACTTTAGCTCAGATTCAAAAAAAACAATTTAAAAAGGATATAAAAGATTCAAAAGAAAGTTATGATTCATTTAGTATTGTAAAAAGTGAAAATAAAAAGAAAGAAATTAATATCCTTTATGAATTAGAAAGAAAGATAATAGAGATTTTGTTATTATACGGAAACAATATTGAAGATTTTGAAGATGAGATTGAAAAAAGAGATGAAAATGGAAATATAATACTTGAACAAATTACACAAAGATTAAGGGTTTTTGAAAAAATATATATGGAGCTCCATGAGGATGAAATGGAGTTTTCAAATGAAAACTTTAGAAAAATTTATTATAAAATTATTGAATGTTACAATGAAAATAAAGAGATTAGTAATGATAAGTTATTAAATTCATTGCCAAAGGATCTTGAAATGGAGGTGATAAATATATTAATGAATGATGAAAAATATTCATTACATGATTGGGAGAGAAATAGTATTTTCCCCAAACCAAAAAATCAAAATATTTCTCAATTAGTAGTTGAAACAATTCTTAGTTTGCGTTGTTTTTTAATTGATAAAAAGTTAAATGAATTTAAGGATAGAACATCTACAAATCAAGATAACAATTCTGTTTTAGAGGACGTTGTCAATTATTCTAATTTAAAGACACGTCTTTCAAAAAAACTTAATAGAGTAATATAATTTATTTTAATTTTTCTGGAATTTTGCAGACAGGTATTTCTATCATCTTATGAAGATTTTTTCTATTATGGGCTTCATAAATCTCTAAAATTTCTTTATCTCTTTTACTAAAGTCTGTAGAAGATTTACCAAGTTTTTTTTGTTGCATTGCCCACTCCATTTCATCATATGTTGCTCCAATTTGTTCTTCATCAGTTCTATTATCATCCCATAAGCCATCTGTTGGTTTAGCATCAATTATTCTTTTATCTATTTTAAGATGTTTAGCTAATTTATATACTTCACTCTTAGTTAAATCTGCAATTGGACTAATATCAACCCCACCATCTCCATATTTTGTAAAAAATCCAATTCCAAAATCTTCTATTTTATTTCCAGTACCAACAACTATATAGTTCTTTATGGACGCAAAATAATATAGAGTCAACATTCTAAGTCTAGCCCTTGTATTTGCTAAAGAATGTTTTTTGATTGATTCAATTTTTTCTTCAGGTATTATTTTTTCAAATTCCTGAAAAAGATTAGATAAATCTATGGAATTTGAATGAACACATTCAAATTTTCTTTTTAACCAATTGATGTGGTGTTTTGCTCTTGATTGTTGAGATGATTCTTGTTTGATTGGCAGATCAAGACATAAAGTTTCAATTCCAGTTTTTGAACAAAGTGTGGAGGTTACTGCAGAGTCAATACCACCAGATACTCCAACTACAAAACCATTTAGATTATTTTGATTTTTGTATTTAATTAACCATTCAATGATATATTCCTCAACTTTTTGCGTATTCATAAATAAATTCTATAATGATTAATAACTATACTATATTTGTATTACATAAATATATTAATACTAGCAATTAATAAATATTAATTTCTTGAAAAATTACGTCTTTTGTTTATTTTTTTTGTTGTTTTTCTATTCTTGTGATAACAATTCCAATAAAAAGTATACTATAAATAATTTTAAAATTGAAAGGTTTGATAAATTATTTAATCAATCATCTAAAGAAGATTTATTTTATCTAAAAAAAGATTACTCTTTTCTATTCCCATTACAATATGATGATCAAGTATGGATAGATAGACTGAATGATAGTGTTCAAAAGGAAATATATGCTGAAATTAATCTAGTATTTCCAAATTTAAATGACTTCAAAAGAAATTTAAATGTTTTTTTTACCAATTTTATTTCTTTTTATCCTAAATATAAATTACCAAGAATTATAACTTTAAATTCTGATATACAATACGAAAATAGAGTGATTTTGACAGATTCACTTTTATTAATTGGATTAGATAATTATTTGAGTCCAAATCATCGTTTTTATAATGAAATACCAAAATACCTTAGAGAAAATTTAGACCCATCAATGATTATATCTGATATTGCTGAAGAATATGCTCATTATGTAATTCCAAAGGACAATTATTATACTTTTTTAGATAAAATAATATTTTATGGTAAAGTATTGTATTTTAAGGATATTATGCTTCCTTTTTTAGAAGACAGAAAAAAAATAGGATATTCTATTCAAAATATAGATTGGGCTATAGAAAATGAGTATTATGTTTGGACATATTTTGTTGAAAAGGAACTAATATTCAGTTCAGAAAATAAATTAATAAATAGATTCATAAACAATGCACCTTTTTCTAAATTTTATCTATCTATTGATAATGAATCGTCTCCAATGATTGGAAAATTTATTGGATGGCAAATAGTAAAATCCTATATTAAGAATAATAATACCTCATTTATTGAGATGATGAAAATGAATTCAATGGATATTTATAATAATTCAAAATATAAACCTCAAAAATAATGTCAGTAAAAAATAAATCAAAAATAGAAGTCATAGTTGAACTAGATGAGAACAAGATCCCTGAAAAAATATTTTGGACGGCAAAAGATGGGAATATTAAAAATAAGGATACTAAGGCAGCCTTCTTATCAGTTTGGGATTCTGAAAAAAAGGAGAGTCTAAGAATTGACTTGTGGACTAAGGATATGCCTATAGATGATATGAAAATATTTTTTTATCAAACACTTTCAACTATGACCGATACCTACGAAAGAGCAACTCAAGATCAGGAAATGACAAGTGCTATGAAAGAGTTTTGTAACTATTTTTCTCAGAAATTGAAGCTATCAAATAATTAATTACCACTCATTTATTCTATTAGCATCTAATCTTATAAAAATAAATAAAAGCAAGGTGAATGCAATCAAACTAGAACCTCCATAACTTAAAAATGGAAGAGGTATTCCAATTGTAGGGGTAAGCCCAAGTACCATTCCAATATTAATCATAAAATGAATAAATATGATTGATGCTATGGAATATCCATATATTCTGCTAAAATGATTTTTTTGCATTTCTGATAAATTTATAATTCTAATTATAAATATTAAATAGATTATAATAATAAATGAACTGCCTAAAAACCCCCATTCTTCTCCTATACTGCTAAATATATAGTCGCTATGTTGGGCAGGAACAAAATTACCAATTGTTCTAGTTCCTTCTAAATATCCTTTTCCAAATACACCTCCAGAACTAATTGCTTTTTCCGATTCATTTAGATTATAAAGAATAGTTCTTTTCATCTGTTTTAATCTAGTAGGGTCTTTTTCAAGATTTAGCCAAACAGAAATATAATTTTTTTGATGTGTTTTAAGGATATTATTATATGTATAATTTGTTAGACTACTGACTGATAAACATAATATTAGTATTAAAAATGATCTTGTTAAACTTCTTGATTTTCTATTTTGAAAAATATAATTTAATCCAATTAAGATTAATGAAATTATAATAGTTATAGATATTGATGTTTTAATAGTAAGAATTGAAATACTTAGAAAAATAAATGCAATTAATAAATATATTTGAGAAATTCCTTCTCTATACAAAACAAAAAAGAGAGAAAGAAAAACTAATGCAGTTCCAGTATCATTCTGTAAAACAATTATTATAGCTGGTAAAAAAATTATTGTAAATATTCTAAGTTGGTCTGATGTTGTATTTAGATTAGTTTGAAAATCACTAACAAATTTAGCAACAGCTAGTGCACATCCAATTTTCATAAATTCACTTGGTTGCATTGAAATATTATTAAATGAATACCACGATAATGCCCCATTAATAGTATCTCCAAACATGAATAATCCAAACAATAATAATAAACATATCAGATATAAAATACTAGAAAATCTTTCATAGAATTTAACTTCTATTGTTAGAGTAATTATTATTATACCTAATGAGAATAAAATAAAAACTAGCTGTTTCCCATACAGAGTGCTAAAATCAAATAATGAAAAATCTTCACCACTTATACTTGACGAAATTATATTAGCTAGTCCAAAACATACAAGAAAAAAATACAGCAATACAAGAGTCCAATCTATTTTGAAAATTTTTTTTCTTTCCATTTGTGTTTTATTGATTTATTTTAAATGGTCTTCCTAAATATGGTTTTAAATATTCTTTTTCTAAACTTTTATTAACAACTAATTTCTCAAGTTTTTTTAGTGATATATCTTCCTTTAGATACTTTTCTATAATTAAACTAGCTATTCTTCCTGCCCATACCGAACCATATCCTGCATTTTCAACTAAAACTGAAATGGCTATTTTAGGATTTTCTTTTGGCGCATAAGCAACAAAAATTGAATGATCGCTTAGTTGAGTTTTAACTCCATTAATTTTTGTAAAATTTTCTGATGTGCCTGATTTTCCACAAACTTCAATTCCAGGAATTTTTAATAATTTACCAGTCCCTGACTTATACACTTCAGATAAGGCTTTTCCCATTGTCTCAAAATGAATACTATCTATAGATGTATTGTTTATTTTTTTAAACCTATAATTGATAGTATCCCCATCTATTTTTTTTATAATATGTGGCGTGAAATAATATCCTTTATTAGCAATTGCTGCTGTCATATTTGCTAACTGAATAGGAGTCATTAATATTTCTCCTTGACCAATTGAATTAGATAATGTAGTGGTAGCTCCCCATCTAAAATCTGGATACCATCTATCGTAATATTCTGAATCTGGTATAACTCCTTTTTTTCCAACTGGCAAATCATTATTAAGATAGTTGCCTAAGCCAAAACTTTTTACATGATTGCTCCATTTATCAAAATTTGGTTTAGTATAATTCTTGGAATCAATAGTTTTTCTATATACATCTGCAAAATATGAGTTGCAGGACAATGAAATAGCATTATATATATTCCTATACCCTCCACCACAATGACAATCCATTTTTCTTTTTTCTTTTCCATATACATAATATCCTTTACAATATATGCTTGATTTATCATTTATAACTTCTTCCTGCAATGCAGTAAGTCCAACCAATATTTTAAATGGAGACCCTGGAGGAAACATAGATAAAAGTCCTTTATCAATTAATGGCCTATATATACTGTCCTTATATAATTCTAAATAATTTTTTGATCTTTCTCTTCCAACTAAAAGATTTGGGTTATAAGAAGGGGACGAAACCAGTGAAAGTATTTCTCCACTTTTTGGTTCCAATGCAACTATTGCTCCTTTCTTGTTTTTCATAAGAAGTTCACCATACTCTTGTAGTTTTGAATCAATTGTAATTGTTAAATCTTTTCCTGATATTGCTGAAATATCCATTGAGCCACCTTTGTATTTCCCAATATCTCTATTAAATCTATCTTTTTGAATAAACTCAATTCCCTTTACTCCTCTTAAATACTTTTCATAGGACATTTCAACACCTTGTTTCCCTATAATATCCCCTTTTGAATAATAATTATCATTTAATATATTTTTCCGATTTACTTCAGCAACATATCCAAGAACATTAGCTCCAATAGAGGTATTATATTCTCTTAAATTTCTTTTCTGAATATAGAATCCTTTATATTTTCTTATTTTTTCAGAAAGAGATCCATAGTCTTCTTTAGAAAGATGGGCAAGAAAAACTGATGGTATTCTAGTTGAAAATTTTGATGTTTTTTTATATTTATTTATAAAGTATTCCTTAGATATTTTTAATAAACTACAAAATTCCAATGTATCTAATTCTTTCACTTCCCTAGGAATAATCATTACATCATATGAAGGTTGATTAGAAACTAAAAGGGTTTTATTCCTATCATAAATATATCCTCTTTTAGGATAAGTAAAAACCTTTCTTATAGCATTGTCTTCATATATATCATAATTATCAGTACTATAAATTTGGAGATAAAACAATCTGCCAATGAATATTATCCCTACACAAAGAACTAATATTGGTAATAACGACTTTCTCATTTCTTTTTAAGAAATAAATTTAACAGTAGAACAAGTAATATTGTAAATATACTAGTGAAGAAAGTTTTTTCAAAAACTAAAATCAATTTTGAAGAGTCGAAAACTTCAATAAAAAATAAAATATAATGATGAAATAATGTAAGAGATGATACATATAATATATTTTGTTTTATATTAATTTTTTTAAATTTAACAACTTGATGAACATAAGTCATTCCGAAAAATAATTTTAAAAATATTGGCCTGAAATAAGCAAGTGAAACACATGCTGCAGCATGAATTCCAGCCGTATCACACAATAAATCTATAGTTAATCCATATATAAAACTTAATAATATAAATGCAAATCTATTGTTAATTATAGGAAAATAAATTATAAGATATATGTATAATAATGGATTAATTCCATTTATAAGATTAATATCATTTAATACTAAACACTGTAATAAAATAAACGATATTGCTAATACAATATTTTTTAGGGCATTATTCATCTAAACTTTTTATTTCATTAATTTTTTTATTTTCAATAATATATACATGATTAATATTTGTCATATCATTAAATAATTGTACTTCTATTTCTAGGTAGTTTTGACTATTATCTATTTTAAATGATTTTACAGAACCAACTAATATGCCTTTTGGGAAAATCAAGGAATTTCCACCTGTTGTAATAGTATCTCCAATTTTTACAATAGCTTGCTTTGGGACATCCTTTAATTGTACGTAGTAAGGATTTTTCCCATCCCAGCTTAAAGTCCCAAAATGATTACTAGATTTTATTTTTGCATTTAAATAAAAATTGGTATTTAATATCGATATTACTCTGGAAAAATTAGATGAAATTTTATCAACTATACCAATAACTCCATTTGAAGATATTACACCAAGATCTTCATTTATCCCTTGACTTTTTCCAACATCAAGAGTAATATAATTTCTTGTAAGATTGTAGCTATTCCTGATGATATTCCCAGTTGTAATTTTAAAATTAATTGAATTATCAAAGGAATCTTTTTTATGATTAATTATAATATTCCTTAAAAATTTATTTTCATCAATTAATTTTTTGTTTTGATCAATTAGATTAAAATAATTTTTTACTTTACTGAATTGATTATATACATATCCGACAACTTTATTACTTGAGTTAATAATTTTGCTATTTGAATATGAGTTTGAACTAAAGTTAATAAGTATAGATAATGAAAATAAAAAAAGAAACAAAAGGAAATTTTTATTTCTTAGGAAGAAATAAATAATTTGTTGCATAAATTTTCAATTCTATTTAATCAATACACTTTTATACTTTGGAATATTTTTTAAAACTATCCCAGTTCCCCTAACCACGGCTCTTAAAGGATCTTCTGCTATATATACTGGCAAATCCGTTTTCTTTGACAACCTTTTATCAAGACCTCTTAACATTGA
>MDTE01051014.1_pt1 | contig 12455 bp, 17 predicted proteins | sample 811231 | NCBI WGS metagenome assembly MDTE01 (sample SAMN05326651, study PRJNA326480) | marine metagenome | isolation source: seawater | place: Indian Ocean: Red Sea | collected 2010
ATGCATATTTTATGTTTTTTCATAATTTTTAATAACTTTATCAATTTATAATAAATGGTACAAAGTAAATAAGGTGATTCGTGAAATGAAGCTAAATAATAAAATAGTCAATAACAGCATTATTTTTTTAAAAAAAAGGTTTGCAGAGCTTAGCGGTTTGTTATTAATAATTGTCTCAGCTATCTTTATTTTTTCCCTTTCTACGTATTCTCCTGATAATCCAAGTTTTATTTTAAATTCTGAAAAAATAAATTTTAATGATTATTTTGGATCTCTATCGAACGCTATTTCTGATATTTTTTTACAAAGTTTTGGGTTAATTTCCTTCTTTATAGGTGCGAGTATTTTATTCTGGGGAATAAATCTAATTTTAAATAAAAAAATTAACAAAGTAATCAACAAATTTTTTTACACAATAGTTTATATTTCATGTGGGTGTTTACTAATTTATATCGTAAATAATAATTCCTTCTGGTTGGTTCATCATGGTAATTCAGGTTTTGTTGGAGAAAAAAGTTTTAATCTAATTTATAAATATATTCCATTTATAGAGAGCAATATTTCAAAAATAACACTTATTATTCTATTTTTATTTTTCTTTGTTTTAAGCTCGGGTTTAAATTTGATAAAAATTTTATCTTCAACTATACCTTTTTTAAAAGAATTTTTTAAAAGTAAGAAAGTTGATTTAGAAAAAGTTGAGGAGTTAAATTTTGAGGAAAAAGTACAAAATGAGGAAAATCAAACTAATTTGCTCAAGCAACAGTCGTTTACATTTCAAAAAGATAATAACAAAAAATCTACAGAATATAAATTGCCGCCTATTAACCTTCTGTCAAAGAAAACAAACATAATTAATAAAGATATAAATTTCAAACTACCTTCTTCTGATTTTATAGAAAAAATTCTTTTGGATTTTGGTATAAAAGGAAAAATAAAAAAAGTCAGCAATGGTCCAGTTGTATCACTATATGAATTTGAGCCTGCTCCTGGAGTAAAAGTTTCAAAAATTGTTAATCTGTCTGATGATATTGCAAGAAATACCAGTTCGATGTCGGCAAGAGTTTCTGGAATACCGGGCAAAAATACAATCGGAATAGAGATACCCAATCCAAAAAGGGAAAGTGTGGTTTTGTCAGAAATAATATCTTCTGAAAATTTTCAAAAAAAAGAAATAAGTCTTCCTATTACACTTGGTAAAAGTATAGCTGGAATACCATTGGTAGCTGATTTAGCATCAATGCCTCATTTATTAGTAGCGGGGACAACTGGATCAGGAAAATCTGTTTGCATTAACAGCATAATATTGTCTTTGCTTTACAAACATAGCCCAGAAACATGTAAATTAATTTTAATAGATCCAAAGATGTTAGAACTTTCTTCTTACGAAGGTATACCACACCTATTAACTCCTGTTATTACAGATGCAAATAAAGCAACTTCGGCATTAAGTTGGACTGTGCGAGAAATGGAGAACAGATATAAATTAATGAGTTCAGAAGGCGTAAGAAATATCGACGGTTATAACCAAAAACATAAACTAAAGATGCCATATATTGTTGTAGCCGTTGATGAAATGTCAGACCTTATGCTTGTTTCTGGGAAGGAGATCGAGAACTACGTTCAAAAACTTTCGGCGATGGCAAGAGCAGCAGGGATACATATTATCATGGCAACTCAAAGACCAAGTGTTGATGTTATAACGGGAACTATTAAAGCAAATTTTCCAACTAGAATATCTTTTCAAGTAAGTTCAAAAATTGATAGTAAAACTATTTTAGGAGAACAGGGTGCCGAACAACTTTTAGGAAAAGGTGACATGCTATTTATGTCATCTGCAAATAAAATATTTAGAATTCATGGTTCGTATGTTTCAGAAAATGAAATTGAGAAAGTTACAAGCCATATTAGGTCTCAAGGAAATCCAGATTATATAGAGGATATTGTTGAGAAACATGATTATGATAAAGATGAAATATCATCAACTGGAGAAGAAGATGATTTATATCAAACGGCGTTAAAGATAATTAAAAGTGAAAAAAAAGCTTCTACTAGTTTTCTCCAAAGAAAACTACAGATTGGATACAACAGGGCTGCAAGAATAATCGATAAAATGGAAGAAAACGGTCTTGTTAGCAAAGCCAACCATGTAGGTAAAAGAGAGGTTTTATAATTTTTGTTAATTATAAAACTTATAAGAATTTCGTTTATTTTCTTTTTATTTAATAATTTTTCAATTTTAAAAGCTGATATCAAGGAAAGCATTATAGAGAATATTAACAATTCAGAGAGTTTGAAGTTCGACTTTGTTCAAATTGCAAATGAGAAAAAAGAAACTGGAATTTGTTTTTTAAAAAGACCATACTATTTAAAATGTGAGTACAATGATAAAAATAAAAAAGAATTAATTGTTAATAGAAAACGATTGGTTATTTACCACAAAAGATACGATAAGATTTATAATTATCCATTATCAAAATCATATTTCAGTGAAATTTTAAATAAGGAAAAATTTGGAAAATTGATCAATAATGGAACAATTAAAAAAGAAAAAGGAAGTCTTTTAGTAGATTGCTTGATTTCAGAAAAGGGACAAATCATTTTCTATTTTACAATTGACAGTTTTGATTTAAAAGGTTGGGATTTAATAAGTTTAGATAATAGTAAAATTAGTTTTAAAATATTAAATACTTTAAAAAATTCAGAGATTAAAAAAGATTTTTTTAATATTCCCGATATAAATTAGGAAACCATATTCCCAACTTTTTCACCGCCAAAAATATGAAAGTGAAGATGGGGTACTTCTTGCCCACCATTCTCACCAATATTTGATAAAGCCCTATAACCACCCTCAACACTAGATACTTTAAGAAGCTTAGCAACGTGGGGTATTGCCTTGAAAAATTCTAAAATTTCTTTGTCTTTTGCATTTTGGACAAAATCATCTAAATCTTTAAAAGATCCTTTGGGTATTACCAAAGCATGAATTTTCTTTTGGGGATTTATATCATGAAAAGAGAGTACATATTCATTTTCATAAATTTTCTTACAAGGAATTTCACCTCGCAAAATTTTCGCAAAAATATTATTTTTATCGTAAGTCATTATTTTTTTTGTCTTTTTTTAAGCTCATTCATAACATCCTCTATTTTGATGCCACTTCCCTCCAGAAGCACAATCAAATGATACAAAACATCAGCGGATTCATGAATTTTGTTCTCGTTTTTTTCAATACCTTCAATAAGCTCTGCAATTTCCTCTTTCACTTTCTCAATATTTAGTTTTTTATCATTTAATAATTTATTAGTATAAGAAGAAAATTCAGGATTTTTTTTTCTATCCCTTACAATTTTTATTAAATCTTCTAAATTTTTTAACATCTTATAATCTTACCGAAATATTTTTTGATTTTAAATATTCCTTTACCTCTTTGATTGAAAACTCTCCAAAATGGAATATCGATGCTGCTAATACGGCACTTGCATTACCTATTTTTAGACCTTCGTGGAGATGTTCTGGCTTTCCCACTCCTCCTGAAGCGATGACAGGTATATTTACTATATTCGATACTTTTTTTGTTAAATCTAAATCGTAGCCTTTTTTTGTACCGTCTCTGTCCATAGAAGTTAATAGTATTTCTCCTGCGCCCAAATCTTCTACTTCCTTCACGTAATCCATAACATTTTTACCAGAGGGATTTCTTCCACCATGTGTGAAGACTTCCCATTTGTTCTTATCAACTTTTTTTGCATCGACAGCTACAACAATACATTGTGAACCAAACTTTTGGGCACCCTCCTTTACAATTTTAGAATCGTTTACCGCGGCGGTATTTATTGAAACTTTGTCGGCACCTGAATTAAGAAGATTTGAAATATCTTTAAGCTCTCTTACACCCCCTCCAACTGTTAAAGGTACAAAACAATTTTCAGAAGTTTTTCTAACGACTTCTAAAATAATATCCCTATTCTCATTTGATGCCGTTATGTCTAAAAAGCAAATTTCATCAGCTCCATTTTCGCTATAAAACTTTGCTTGTTCTGATGGATCCCCGGCATCAACTAAATTTACAAAATTTATACCTTTTACTACTCTTCCGTTCTTTATATCCAAACAGGGAATAATTCTTTTTTTATACATTGACCTCCTTTGCTAACTCATGAAGTTTTATATCACCATCATAGATTGCTTTTCCCACTATTATGCCCTCAATATTATTAATATTTAAGTTCTTGGCTTTTTTTATATCATCAATTGAAGATACACCTCCAGAAATAACCACGGGACATTTAGAAATTTCTGAAATTTTAATACTTGCATTAAAGTTTGGACTTGATTTGGTCCCATCTCTGTTTATATCAGTATAGATTAATCTGCTGACACCAAAATCATTTACTTCTTTTAGAAAGTCTAAGGTGTTAATATTCAAATTTTCTTTCCAACCCGAGACAGAAAGTTTGTTACTTTTTACATCTAATGCCAAAGCAATTTTTTTTTCAAATTTTATACAAGCTTCCTTTAAAAATTGTTTATTTTTAATAGCAGCACTTCCTAGAATTACTTTTTCAACACCTGCATCAATATATTTTTTGATGCTATCAAAAGTTCGAATTCCTCCACCTATTTCAACATTCAAGTCATATTTACTAACAATTTCTTTTATAATATCTAAATTAACTGTCTTACCAGTTAATGCCCCGTCTAGATCAACTATATGTAGGTTTTTGAAACCATGATCTTTATATTTTCCTGCCTGATCAACAGGTGAAATTTCATATTCAGTTTTATTTTTAAAGTTGCCTTTAACCAACCTTACACATTTTTGATCCCTTATATCTATAGCTGGAAATATTTTCACTAATCTTAAATAGAACCCTTGGTAGATGGTATTGAATTTTTAATTCGCTTATCAACTGTCAAGGCTTCCTTGAGAGTTTTGGCCAAAGCTTTAAAACAAGATTCAATTTTGTGATGACTGTTTTCACCATAAATATTTTCAACATGTAATGTTATGCCTGCTGATTGAGAAAAAGCTTGAAACCATTCTTTAAAAAGTTCGGTATCCATTTCTCCTAATTTTTCTACCTTTAAATTTACTTTCCAGATTAAGTAAGGCCTGCCTGAAATATCTATTGCAACTCTAGTCAAAGTTTCATCCATTGGGATAAGTGCGCTAGAATATCTTTTTATTCCTTTGAACTTGCCTGCTGCTTTTTTAATCGCCTCACCCAACGCTATACCGGTGTCCTCAGTGCTGTGGTGAAGATCAATGTGTGTATCTCCTTTTACATTAAGTTTAATATCTATCAAAGAGTGCTTTGACAATTGTTCGAGCATGTGATCCAAAAATCCAATTTGGGTTTTAATCTTATAACTACCCTTGCCGTCTAAATTGACTTCGGCACTAATGGTGGTCTCTTTGGTTTTTCTCAATATTTTTGCTTTTCTAGTCATACATTTGAGATTTAGTATTAAGATATATAGCTAAATTTATCATTTAGCAATAAATGCTAAAATGGGCCCTTGAACATTTAATTTAAATCTCCACATAGATAATAGTTATGAATACAAACCAAAATTGGCACGGAACAACAATTGTCCTTATTAGGAAGGGAAATCAAACTATTGTAGCGGGAGATGGTCAGGTCAGTCTGGGTAATACTGTGCTCAAAAGTAAAGCTAAAAAAGTTAGAAAGATTGAGAAAAGAAATGTGATTGCTGGATTTGCGGGTTCCACGGCTGATGCATTAACTCTTTTTGAGAGATTGGAAGCTAAGCTCGAAAAACATGCGGGAAATTTAACAAGAGCGGCGGTAGAACTTGCGAAAGATTGGAGAACAGATAAATATTTAAGAAGATTGGAAGCTTTAATGGCAGTCGCAGATAAAGAGAAAAGTTTTATTATTTCTGGAACCGGTGACGTACTAGAGCCTGAAGATGGAATTATTGGAATTGGTTCGGGTGGAAATTACGCGCTCGCTGCTGCTAAAGTCTTAATCGGCACTGATATGAGTGCTGAGGAAATTGCTAAACAATCTTTAAAAGTTGCTTCTGAAATTTGTGTTTTTACAAATAATAACATAACCATGGAAAAGGTTTAAATGTCACCAAAAACAACTAACCTTAAAATTGTTAAGGATGGATCAAAAAAAGAAAATTCTAAAGTAAGTGCCCTTTCTCCAAGAGAAATTGTATCTGAGTTAGACAGATACGTTATTGGTCAAAAGCAAGCTAAAAGGGCTGTTGCTGTAGCATTAAGAAATCGATGGAGGAGACAAGCATTATCGGATGAAATGAAAGATGAGGTTTTGCCTAAAAATATTTTAATGATAGGCCCGACTGGAGTTGGCAAGACAGAAATTTCAAGAAGACTCTCAAAATTAGCGCAGGCACCATTTATAAAAGTTGAAGCTACAAGATTTACTGAAGTGGGATATGTTGGAAGAGATGTTGAGCAAATTATTAGAGACTTAATTGAAATAGCTATAGCTATGGAGAGAGAGAAAAAAAGGAAAGAAGTTCATGCTAAAGCCCAATTATTAGCAGAAGAAAAAGTTTTAGATGCTTTAGTAGGCAAGAAAGCTAGCTTAGCCACAAGAGAAAGCTTTCGAAAAAGACTGAGATCAGGTGATTTAGATGCCAATGAAATAGAGATTGAGGTAAGTGATGCCTCCCCGGGAATGCCGTCTTTTGAAATTCCAGGAATGCCAGGAGCCAACATAGGAATGGTGAATCTAGGAGAGATGTTAGGAAAATCAATGGGCCCGAAAGGCAAAAAAAAGAAAATGAGCGTAAAAGAATCCCACGAAATTTTGATTGCACAAGAATCTGATAAGATGATCGAACAAGATAAAATAATTAAAGAAGCCAAAGCTTCAACTGAAAATAATGGAATAGTTTTTTTAGATGAAATAGATAAGGTATCAGCTAGAAGTGACAGAGTTGGAGGAGATGTGTCTAGGGAGGGTGTACAAAGAGACCTTCTGCCGCTTATAGAAGGTACAAGTGTAAATACAAAATATGGTCCTGTAAAAACTGATCATATTTTATTTATTGCATCTGGTGCATTTCAATTGGCAAAACCATCAGACTTGCTCCCTGAGCTACAAGGTAGGTTGCCAATCAGAGTAGAGCTGAATGCTTTAACTGAAGAGGATTTTAAAAGAATTTTAAAGGAGCCTGACAATAGTTTAATAAAACAGTACAAAGCACTGTTAAAAACCGAAGATGTTGATCTTGAATTTTCTAATGATGGAATTGATATGCTTGCAAAATTATCAACTGAAATAAATTCTACAGTTGAAAATATTGGCGCAAGAAGACTGCATACTATAATAGAAAAAGTTTTAGATGAGGTAAGCTTTACAGCTTCAGATAAAGCTGGACAAAAAGTCAAAATTGACAGGGATTATGTTGTAAAGAATCTAGGTGACCTTGTAAAAGATACAGATTTATCAAAATTTATTTTATAACTTTTTTTAATTTAATAATAAGGGCGCCTGCTCCGCCTGATTGCAAGTCTGCCTCTTTGATTTTCGCGACCTTTGAACTCAAATCTGGATTGTTTTTAATAAACTCTGGTATAGTATTTTTCAACTTACTAAATTCTTCTGAGATATAAACGTTTTCCTCTGTTTTTGAATGTATTCCCTTTCCTGTAATAAATAATAATTCTGAAAAGCCGTTCTCAAAACACTTATTAATTATTTCTGCGACTTTTATATTGGCAGATTCAATCGAGTATCCATGAAAATCAAACTTGAATTTTTCAATTTTTTTATTTTTTGTATATTCGTTACTATCTTTATCAGGGATTTGTGAGGTTTCTTCTAAAAATTTTTCCCAATCTTTTTTATCTTTGTTGGATAAATCTTTTTTGATCAAGTATTTTTAATTTCTGCTAAATACCAGTTAGGATTAGAACTTGATATTTTTTTTGTAAATTTCCAGTGATCAATCACAGTTTTAATTTTATCTGGATCGCCTTCTATAACCTTATTATCAATATCTTTTTTTACAGATATAATTTCACTTACAAATTTAACGGTAAAGAAAAGTGCTCCTGCAGTTTTTTCAAACTTCTCTATTGTAGATGATTTGATGCCTACAAAAGTGAGTTCCGATTTAAGCTTTTTAGAATTTCTATCCTCTATTGCCGAATTAAAATTATCAGCCATTCCTTTAGTAAGCAAACTTTTTAAACTATTTTTATCACCTTTTGCAAAAGCAGTAATGATTGTTTCATATGCAACTTCGGCTCCTTTTAAAAACTGTTTTTTTTGAGTTGGATCGAGATCTTCTGTTTTTTGTTTATTTCTTTGGTTTATCTCTTCCTTGAATTTCTCAAATTTTTTATCACTAAAATTGGTAAAGACTTTTTCTTGATGCCCAGTTTTTCTTCCAAGTATGTTTCTAAGTCTTAATATAATAAACCCAGCGATCATCGCTAAAAGAATTATGTCAAGATATCCAAAATTGCCACTCATAGTTTGATAAATATATCTTATTAATATAACTTTCAAACTGACAAATGAACACAATATTAATGTTTTTAATTGCTATTCCAGCCATTGAAATATATGTGATGATTAAAATTGGCCAAAATATCGGAGCTTTTTCAACTGTTTCTCTGATTTTTGTCACGGCAATAATTGGCGTTTACTTTGCCAAGCTTGAGGGTCTTAATACTCTTAGGTCAGGTGTCTATAATCTTTATAAAAACAAAATTCCACTTTACGAAATGATTTCCGGAGCAACTATAGCTTTAGCTGCTATTTTGCTTATTATCCCGGGATTCATAACTGATTTTTTTGGCTTTATATTGTTGTTCCCGCCAACAAGAAAAATAATAATAAACTCTTTTCTTAAAAGAAAAAACATTAAAAATAATGAAAGGGATTTCATAGAAGGAGAAATTCTAAACAAAGATAAAAAAGATAAAGATGAGTTATAATATTGTTGCAAAATACATCAAAGATATAAATTTTAAAGTTCCAAACGCAAAATCATATTTTATGATAGAAAAAAATATTAAAAATTACAAAATTAATTTTGATATTAAGAGTAGAAAAATCAAAGATGATATTTTAGAAATAGATACAGATTTAAAGCTGATTTCACAAGTTTCGGATGAAAACGAGATTAAAGTTTCTGTTTTATTTTCTACATTAGTTAATTTTAAGAAAATTATTACTGATAAAAAAGAACTTGAGAAAATTATACTCGTTGATGTGCCTACAACTATCTATCCAGATATAAGGAATATACTAGTTTTTTTATTTGAAAAGTCAGGCTTTAAGCAGATTAGCATTGATAGAAGTGTAGATTTTAAAAGCTTGTATGAAAAAAATAATTAAAAAAAGTTTTTTTTAATTTCACTTTTTAAAAAATTCTTATGATCAGAGAATTCTTTTTCGCTAGGTTTTATAATAACCTTGTGATTTCTTTTTGGAAGAACAGAGTTAAGTTTCTCAATTTGATTATCATTTTCATTATTCAAAGAGAGAACAGGTTCTTTTTGTCCAATTAAATTAATATAAACTTCTCTTAATAATTCACAATCTAGGAGAGCATTGTGCTTTTTTCGTTTTGAATTATCGATATTGAATTTTTTACAAAGGTTATCGAGAGAGTTTGATGTACCAGGAAATTTAGATCTTGCAATTTCTAAGCTATCAATGACATTTTTAGTTTCGATTGGTGCCCTTGAAATTTTTTTTAGCTCGTTATTAAGAAAAGATAAATCAAATTGAGCATTGTGAATTATTATTTCTTTCCCTTTTATAAAATTTAAGAACTCATCAGCTATTTCTTCAAATTTTTTTTCACTTTTGAGTTTGTCATAGGAATAACCATGAATTTTAAAAGCATCATCAGAAACTTCTCTTTCTGGATTTAGTAGTTTGTGGAAAACATTATTTGTAGGAATTAGATTTTTAGTCTCTATACAGGCTATCTCCAAAATCCTATCACCTTTTTCAACGGAAAGGCCTGTTGTTTCTGTATCTAGTATAATTTCATTCATAACTTATTTTTTATAATTTTTATAATTTTTTTCAAGTTTGTTAATGAACCGTTATTGTTGATAACAAAGTCGGAGTGTTTAATTTTTTTTTCAGGTGCAAGTTGTCTTTTGTCTAAAAGATTAAAAAATTTTCTGTTTTTGCCTCTTTTTAGGTATCTTTTTAGTCTTAACGATTTTTTTGAGTTTACAAAAATGATTTTATCATAATTTCTCATTAGCTTACCTTCTATTAAAAGTGGTACCTCAAAAAATAAAAAATTTCTTTTTTTATTTATTACACAAAACCTAATGTGAGCTTTTCTGACCAGAGGATGTATTACTTTTTCTAAATATTTAAGTGATTTCTTGTTTGCTGAGATTATTTTTTTTATCTCTTTTTTAAGATTTTTTTTATTTTTAATTTTAAATTTTTTACATATTTTTTTTCTAAAAAAATTATTTTTATATATTTTTCTTACCTCTTTATCAGCATTAAACAAAGGATATTTCTGGCCGGATAGCAATCTTGCGACTGTAGTTTTTCCAGAGGCTATTGAACCAGTAATTCCAATTTTAATCATGATCCATTAGATTTAGTATATTATCATCAATCTTTGGTAAAACATTGTGCCAAATCTTAAAGGCCAATTGAGCTTGATAAATAAACATTAACTTTCCATTTTCAATCTTATTATTTAATTTTTTAGCGTTTAAAAGAAACTTAGTTTCAGAAGGATTGTAAATAACATCATAGAATAACTTATTTGATCCTATTGTTGAATAATCAAGTTTTATTTCATCATTTTCCTTGAGGCCTAAACTAGTAGCATTGATTATTATATCTGCGTTTGTAGTCTCGCCCCAATTTACTAATTTTAAATCAGTAAATTTTTTTTTCAAAATTTCTGATTTTTCATGGGTTCTATTACTTAATGATATGTTTGAAATACCCACTTTTTTTAAGGCACAAATAATTGAGGGCGCAACTCCTCCGGCGCCAAGTATAAAAGCTTTTTTGCTCTTAAAATTATATTGAGTTTTTTTTAAAGCGGCACAAAAACCGTCGACGTCCGTATTGTCTCCTACTATTTCGTCGTTCAATTTATATATTGTGTTTACAGATCCTGTTTCTTGCGAAACCGGGGTAAGTTTATTTAGAAAAGGTATAACTTGTGCTTTAAAGGGGACTGTTACATTAATCCCTGATATTTTATTATTTTTAAGATCGTCAATGATTCCTTTAATTTCTGATTTTTCAATTAATTTTTTTTCGTAACTTGCATTTAAATTATTTTCTTTTATCCAATAATTATGCAGTTTAGGGGAAAGTGAGTGTTCTATTGGGTTTCCTATCACTAAGTATTTTTTCATTTAAAGTTTTTTAAGTACTCCTTAATTTTTTTTACTGGTAGTCCCATAATTGAATTCTCATCTCCTTCTATTTTTGAAAACAGAGATCTGCCGTCTGCTTCGATTTGGTACACACCGTAGGCATATAATTCTTTGTCTTTTATTCTAGAAAGATAAGATTTAATTTCGTCTAAATTAAGTTTTTTCATTGTTAAAGTAGAGCTGTCAGTATAGTTCCAAATCATAGCTCCATTTTTTGATATACAGACTGAGCTTATCAAATTATGTTTTTTTCCATTCATCTTCTCGAGTATATTTAAAGCCTCTTTTCTGTTTTTAGGTTTTGAAATCAGTTTTCCATTCAAATCAATTACACTATCAGCCCCCAGAACTATTTCATCTGCTTTTTTCATGCTTACTTTGTTTGCCTTCACTTCTGCTAGATTTTTGGATATTATTAATGGGGTAGCCCCTGTTGATATCAGAGAATTTTTTATTTCATCTTCATCTACATTTGATGGAACAACCTCGCAAGTAATTTGGTTTTTTTCTAAAATGGTTTTTCTAACTCCACTTTTGGAGGCTAAAACAATCTTCATTTATTTTTTTTAATCTCGTATATTTTTATTATAGATGCGGCCGTCTCCTCTACGGACCTTCTGGTAACATCTATTGAGGGCCAATTGAATTTTTTAAACATTTTTTTTGAAGTTTCTACCTCAGTTCTAATTTTTTCAACATCAGTATATGTTTTCAAATCTATAGTTGTGTTTACATTCACTCTGGTTTTTCTTACTTCTGCTAATCTTTCGGCGTCAGCGAACAGACCGACCACGCACAAATTTGTGTTTGGTTCCTCTAGAAAAGATGGAATATTTTGCTCTAACACAAGGGGTATATTTAGTGTTTTATAGCCTCGATTAGCCAGATAAATAGAAGTGGGTGTTTTGCTTGTTCTGCTAACTCCAAGTAAAACTATGTCTGACTTAGGGATATCTTCATTTTTTTTTCCATCGTCATGGGACATTGTAAATTGTATGGCTTCGATTCTCTTATAATAATCTTCGTCTAAAACGTGTTGAGCGCTTGGTTTGTGGGTTGC
>MDTE01104885.1_pt1 | contig 12455 bp, 14 predicted proteins | sample 811231 | NCBI WGS metagenome assembly MDTE01 (sample SAMN05326651, study PRJNA326480) | marine metagenome | isolation source: seawater | place: Indian Ocean: Red Sea | collected 2010
AAGTTATATTAAGGGCACTAAGATGGCATTTGCTGGATTAAGAAAAGAAAAAGACAGGGCATCAGTTATTTTATATCTTAACCAAAATTCAGATAATCCGCTACCTCTACCTTAATTTTCCAAAACAATACAACAAAATACTTTTTTGAACGTGAACTCTGTTCAACGCTTGTTGCCAAACATGGGAATTTTTTCCTAAAAAAACGTCATTATCAACTTCGTCACCTCTTGGCAAACAATGTAAAAATATACAATTTTTCTTAGCATAACTAATTAATTTTTTTGTGATTTTAAACTTTTTAAATTTTTTCTTTTTTTTTCTTTTATTAACTCTATCATTTAGTGAGATTACCTTGTCTGAAAAAATTACGTCTGCTCCTGAAATAGCTTTTATTGGATCATTATATATCTCAATTTTTTTATTATTTTTTTTTACCCAATTTATAATTTCTTTATTTGGTTCAAAATTGTTTGGACAACCAATAGCTAATCTAAAGGAAAATTTTACAGATGCTGCAATCAAACTATTTAAAACATTATTTGAGTCTCCAATCCAACATATCTTTAATTTTGAAATTGGTTTTTTTTTGATTTCTTCAACTGTGAAAACATCAGATAATACTTGGGTTGGATGAGATAATGGGCTTAATCCATTAATAATTGGTATATTTAAATATTTTTTAAAATCTGTGATTTTTTTTTCACTATCAGTTCTTAACATGAAGCCATCACCGTATGTTGAAAGTATTTTGGCAGTATCTTCAATACTTTCGCCTCCTTGGCCTAAATGGAGTTCGTTGGATCGTAGTGTTAAAGTTCCACCACCAAGCTGTTTTATTGCTAGATAAAAGCTAATCCTAGTTCTAGAACTTGCTTTTTCAAACATTTGAATAAGTATTTTACCTTTTAATGGTGATCCCCTATCTATCTCTAAAGTATTTAAATTTTTTCTTAACTTTTTTCTTTTTTTTGCGTCTAAAATTATTTTTTTTAGATCTTTGCTGGAAATATCTTTCAAATTAATAAAATGTTTCATTTAATTTAATTCTTTACAAACTTTACTAATAATTTTTAATGCCATATTTATTTCACTTTTTTTTACATTCAAAGGTGGGAGTATTCTTATGACATTTTCAGCTGCTCTAATGGTTAGAAGTTTATTATCCATCAATTTTTTTATAAAAATAGTTTGATCATTAAAAAGTTGGAGTCCAATAAGCAAACCCACACCTCTTATTTCTTTAATGATTTTTGGGTATTTTTTTTTTAAAATATTTAATTTTAAAAAAAAGTATTCTGACATTTTGATTACATTGTTTAATAATTTCTTATTTATTTGATCTAAAACTGCATTTCCAACTGCCATTGCAAGAGGATTGCCTCCAAAGGTAGATCCATGTGTTCCTGGTATCATTGCATTTGCAACCTTTTTAGTCATTAAAACTGCTCCAATAGGAAATCCTCCACCTATACCTTTTGCAATTGGAACTATATCTGGTTTAACTTTGGCATATTCAAATGCAAAAAGCTTACCTGTTCTGCCAATTCCACATTGAACTTCATCTAAAATTAAAAGTATACCTTTTTTATTACAAAGTTTTCTGATTTCTCTGATACACCAGGTTGGTATTACCTTTATGCCTCCTTCCCCCATTATGGTTTCAATCATTATAGCAGCTGTATTTTTATTTATTAATTGTTTTAATTTTTTATGATTCCCAAATTCAAAATGATCAAAACCAGGAATTTTAGGACCAAATCCTTCTGTCATTTTTTTTGAACCACTTGCATGAACTGTTGCAAGAGTTCTGCCATGAAACGAATTCTTAATACAAATAATTCTATTTTTATTTGGTTTTCCTATCGAAAAAAAATATCTTCTCGCTACTTTAATTGCTGCTTCTGTAGCTTCTGCTCCACTATTCTGAAATATAACCGAGTCTGCAAATGACATCTTTGTCAATTTCTTTGCTAATTTTTCACCTTCTGGAATTTTAAAAGCATTAGATACATGCCAAACTTTTTTTGATTGAAATTTTATTGCTTTTATTAGTTTATTATTTGCATGACCTAACGAATTGACTGCAATGCCTTGAACAAAGTCGAGATATTTTTTGTTATTTGTTGCATATAGAAAGCTGCCTTTACCTCTATAAAAAGATAGATTTTTTCTTTTGTAATTATTTGCTAGCGCGCTCATATTTATTTATAATTTTTTTTAAGTTATTCCACAGTTAAATTTCAACCTATAGTTATAGATTTTCAGTTAAGATGTTGAAAATTTTAAAAAAAAACTTGTTTTACAGAATAATATGCAACATGATGTTGTAATTAGTAAATCTAACACTAAATATAGTATTAATGAGTTGGACTGACGAAAAAGTAAACATACTTAAGGAACTCTGGGGTAAAGGTCAAACAGCCAGCCAAATAGCCTCTATAATTGGTGGTGTATCAAGAAATGCAGTAATAGGAAAAGCACATAGGTTAAATTTATCCTCAAAAATTAAAACAAAATCAAATGTTCAATTAAACAAGCCTAAAGCAAAAGATGAAAGCTCATTTACACAATTAAAAGGAAGAAGAGGAAAGTTTAGATCATTAATTTTAGATAAAAATTTTGAACCAGCAAAAAATTTAAGTTTGGAAGAACTAAATGATGAAACTTGTAAATACATGGAGGGTAATCCTGATGAAAAAGATGCAAGTTTTTGTGGTAGAAAAAATGTTGAGAAGTTCTCTTATTGTCCTTTACATTTAATGATTGTTTTTCAACCTAAAGGGAAGAAAGAAGATGTTGTGGATAAAGAAGATGAGGTTCCTAAGTTTATAGAAAAGAAAATTAAATCTGCTTAATTTAAGATTTTATCTTTAGCTTTTTTATATTCATCCTCGGTTATCAATCCTTTACTTTTTAAATCACTAAGCTTTAATATTTCTTCTGATATATTTGATTTTTGAAGTTTGTCTAAATCTAAAGTATCTTCTGAAACTTCATTATTTGTTTTATCAAAATTAAGGTTTCGTCTAGCTTCAATACCCATTCCTATAGATTTTGCTGATATAAATATAACAGCTAATAATAAAATTGTACAAATTCCAATTACCAAATAAGTAATCATAAGTCTTTTAGTTTAATTATTTTGTTTTGCAAATTGCCCACCAGTCCTCCAATTAAAACTATATTTATTTATTTCATCCTCAAATTTTTTAATTGATTTAAAACCAATATCAAAGTTGTTCTTATACAAATTAGAAACACAATTATCATATTTTAATAATCTTAATTGATCTTCTGTTAATATTGGTGAAGGTAAAATTTGAAAAATTTTCGCAGATATTTTTGCTATTTGCAAAGGTAATGGTATTAATAATCTTTTTTTATCGATCGACCTTAAAATTTTTTGAATTATTTCTTTAAATGTGAGTACTTCAGGTCCAATACATTCTAAAACTAAATTATTATATTTTGATTCAATTAAATTACATATAATATCTACTAAGTCACTTACATGTATTGGACAAAATTTTGTATTGCCATTGTAGTACAATGGAACAAAAGGTAATTTGCTTAATAAAGACATAAATTTTGTACTAAATTTATCATCGACCGAGTAAACTATTGAAGGCTTAAGTATAATTGAATTTTGAAAATTTTCTAAAATTCTTTTCTCACCATCTACTTTGCTCTTGGCGTAATTACTGTCTAATGCCTTTTCAACACCTAATGCTGATAAATGTATAAATTTGTCTAAATTAAATTCTCTTGCTTTATTGGATAAAAGCGAAGGGAGGTTAGAATGAATCAAATTAAATTCATCCTTTTTTTTCTCATACAAAATACCAATTAAGTTTATACATATTGTGCATCTATTAAATAGTGAGTCTATAGTCTTGTTATTAAAATTTTTTATCTCTACCAAATCTAAAAAACCTGGGTTAGCTTGTGTTTTTAATAAATATCCATTTCTATGGATATTTCTTGTTACAGCAGTTATTTTATAGTTATTTTTTGTTAACTTCCTTATCAAATTTCTGCCGATTTGACCCGAAGCTCCGAAAAGTAGAATTTCTTTTTGTTTCATATATATATTCTATAAGATGAATATAGATATTAAATTACACAAAGAAGATTTACCAGAGCAATTAGTGCTTAGTGACAAAATTGCCGTAGATTGTGAATTTATGGGTTTAAACGTCGAAAGAGACAATTTATGTTTGGTGCAAATATCTACTGGTAATAATGATGCTCATATTGTCAAATTAAACAGAGAAAATTATGATGCCCCTTATTTGAAAAAGGTTTTACAAGATAAAAAAATTAACAAAATATTTCATTATGCCAGAGCCGATCTTCAGTTTATAAAAAAATATCTAAAAATAGATGTTGAAAACGTTAACTGTACAAAGTTAATGAGTAAGTTAGCTAGAAGTTATAGTGACAAACATGGTCTTAAAGATTTAATAAAAGAGTTTAGTGGACAAGATATAAGTAAAAGTCTTCAATCATCTGATTTTGGAGGAGAACTATCTGAAAAGCAACTACAATATTGTGCAAAAGACGTAATATATTTGCATAAAATTTTTGATTCCTTGGAAAAAATTTTAATAAGAGAGAAAAGAGATAAATTGTATAAAAATGCTATAAAATTTATTCATAGCAGAGTTGAATTAGATCTTGCATCATTCACGTTTGATATTTGGTCTCATTAGAATGAAAAAAAACAAAATAACTAAAATTGCTAAAGATGTTATACAATATGAAATTAATGCTTTGGTTAATTTAAAAAAATTTGTAAATTTAAATTTCATTAAAATAATAAAAACAATAATTAATTGTAAAAATGGCAAAATAATTATCTCAGGTGTTGGAAAAAGTGGAATTATTGCTAGAAAGTGGGCAGCTACTTTTTCTTCGACAGGAACACCATCGTTTTATATGGATCCATCAAATGCTAGTCATGGCGATATGGGTCAAATTTCATCTAATGATGTTGTAATTTTAATTAGCAATAGTGGTGAAAGTCAAGAATTAAAGAATATTATTCAATATACTTCAAGAAATAAAAATATTAAATTGATTGGAATTACATCAAAAAAAGAATCTGTATTATATAAAAATTCTGAGACAGCATTTCTAATGCCAGGTTTGAAAGAAGCTGGACCAGAGAATATTGTACCAACATCTTCAACAACGTCACAATTAGCTTTAGGAGATGCTATCGCTATTGCATGCATGGTTAATAAAAAATTTACAAAATATGACTTTAAAAAATTACATCCAAGTGGCAGCCTATCTATCAAATTAAAAACGGTAGGGGATTTGATGATAACAGGTAATAAAATACCAATAGTTAAAGAAAATATTTTAATGAAGAAAGCTCTAAAAATAATTAACAATAAAAAATTAGGAGTTTTAATTATTAAAGATAAATATAGTAATACATCTGGAATAATTACTGATGGAGATTTAAAGAGGATTGCTCAAAAATATAACAATTTTGATAATCTGAAAATAAAGAGGGTAATGAAAAAGAATCCTATAAGCGTTGACATCGATACATTAGCTGCTTCAGCTCTAACGATCATGAACTCCAAAAAGATAACGTCACTTTGCGTTCACAAAAAGAGAAGTGTTAAAAAGACAATTGGACTAGTTCATATGCATGATATTTTGAAATCAAATATTACTTAATGTCTGTAAAATCATTGATACAAATAGTGCTTTTATTACTAATTATATTAATAATTGGAGGAATATATTACCAATTTTTTTTTAAAAATAGGAATAATAATCTAGCTGTAAACAAAAGTAACATGGAGGTAATTACACAAGATAAAAGTAAAGAAATTCCAAAAATAGATCAGGATATTTTAGAAGATATAAAACAATCTCAAAAACAATTAGATGATAAAAAAGATTTATCAAATAATTCAAAGAATGAAAAAAAGAATTTATTAAAAAATAATTCAAATAAACTAAATAATACAACAAAAGAAATTGAATATTTTACAACTAATAAAAATGGAGATATTTTTAAAATCTTTGCCGAATATGGAAAGACAAATATTGAAAGTACAGATATTTTAGATTTAGAAATAGTAAGCGGATCTATTAGTTCAAAAGAAAGATCTGAAATATTCATAAAATCAGATTTTGCTAAGTATAATTATTCAAATCAGAATTCAAAGTTTTACAATAGAGTTAAAATAAACTATGACAACAAAGAAATTACCTGTGATAACCTTGAATTAATATTAAAAGATAATATAGCTATTGCTTATGGAAATGTTTTAGTTAAGGATGGTAAATCTATTATAAAAGCAAATTCTATAACGATGGATACTGTAACAAAAGATATTGTAATAAATTCAGAAAATAAAGTAAAAGTAAATACAAATTAATGGCACTTATAAAAAAATTTAGAATAAAGAGTTACAAAAGAAGTGAGGCAATTGTAGAATTAAAGAACGTTTCTGTTTTTTTTAATAAAAGACAAATTATCAATAACTTAAATTTAAAGATAAACAAACAAGAGATACTTGGAATGTTGGGACCAAATGGTGTTGGCAAGTCGACTATCTTTAATCTAATAACTGGCCTTAAAGATCCAAATCATGGCGAAATTATAATAGATGGAATTAATTGCACAAATTTACCAATTAACGAGAGATTTACTAAATTCAAATTGGGATTAGTCCCTCAATATGGTGGTTTAATTCATGACTTAACTTTGCTAGATAATCTAAAATTAGTCTCAGAAATCCATTTAAAAGAAAAGGATCTTAGGGAACAAAAAATTAATAAGTTAATTACTCAATTTGAATTTGAGGCTCTTTTAAATATTAAAGCTAAGCATTTGTCTGGAGGACAAAAAAAAAAGTTAGTTATTGCAATGTCATTGATAAACGATCCTAAAATATTATTGTTAGATGAACCTTTTGCAGCTTTAGACATACTAACAATTAAAATGCTTCAAGAAGTAATATTAAATTTACAGTCAACTGAAGAAATTTCTGTTGTAATTTGTGATCATCAAGCTAGAGATTTATTGAGTTGTGTTGATAGAGCCATTATACTCTCAAATGGTAAAATAATAGCTTCAGGGAGTCCAAACGAAGTTATAACTGATAAAGATGCAAAATCTCAATATTTTGGAGATGAATTTAATATAAATTAATTCATCTATGAAAAAATTCGTAATTATAAGATCTAAAATTAAAAAATTTAAAAATAAGATTGAAGTAAGTGGAGATAAAAGTATCTCAATCAGGTGTGTTCTCTTGGCATCGCAGGCTATTGGAAGATCTAAAATCTTCAATTTATTAGAATCAGAAGATGTGATCAATTCGTTAAATTCAATAAAAAAATTAGGAATTAATTATAGGAAAATTAAAAATTATTTTTACATCTATGGACATGGTATCAATGGTTTTAAAACTTCAAAAATTATTAGATTAAATGCGGGTAACTCAGGCACATTTGCAAGACTGATTTTGGGTCTTTTGGTAAATTCAAAAAATAAAATAATAATTAGAGGAGATAAAAGTTTATCCTCAAGAGATTTTTCTCGAGTTGTAGAGCCTTTAAGAAAATTTGGACCAAACATATCTCACATAAATAAAACTCTTCCAGTTGAAATAATAGGAACAAATTATTTACGTCCAATTGAATATATTGAAAAGCTAGGAAGTGCTCAATGTAAAAGTGCTGTAATGCTAGCAGCCCTAAAAACTCCTGGTCTCACAAGAATAAAAGCAAAAAAATCTAGAAATCACACTGAACTTCTTTTTAAGAATATTGGTATAAAAATTAATGTAAAAAAAAAACTAAATTATGACTTTATTGAAATTAAAGGTGAATCAAATTTTAAAGGATTTGAATATTATGTACCAGGCGATATTAGCTCGTGCTCTTTTTTTATAGTATTAACATTATTAGCAAAAAATTCAGAATTAATTATTAAAAACATAAATATAAATAATACAAGAACTGGTATTATAAAAATTTTAAATAAAATGAATGCTAAAATAAAATTTAAGAATAAAAAAAAATATAAAGGAGAAAGTATTGCTGACATTGTTATTAAAAGCAAAAAAAATCTTAAAGCTATCAATTGTCCTAAAGAACTAAATAGCTCTGCGATTGATGAATTTTTAATTATATTTCTTATCGCGGCTAAAGCTAAAGGTGTTTCGACTTTTCATGCATTAAGTGAGCTTAATAAAAAAGAAAGCCCTAGATTGAACATAGCTATAAAATTTCTAAAAATGATAGGTATTAAAGTAATTAGAAAAAAAGATGATATAAAAATTTTTGGAAATCCAAATTTAGATTTAAAAGGAGACTTTCTTGTAAAAAATTACAATAAAGACCATAGAGTTCTAATGATGTCGTGTGTAGCTGCCTTAACATTGGGTGGTAAATGGAAAATATATGATGCTGATTCAAGCAATACTTCTTTTCCTAAATTTTTTGATACCATGAAAAAATTGGGAGCTAAAATAAGTTGAAAAGAAAAAGAAAAATAATTACGGTAGCTATTGATTCTCCTGCAGCTGCTGGAGCAGGAACTCAAGCAAAATATATTGCTCAAGAGTATAATCTAGCTTATCTAGACACTGGTAAAATTTACCGATTTATAGGGAATTTAAGACTAAAAAAAAGAAAAAATTTTAATTATAAACTGGTAAGATCAAAAATAGATAAATTAAGTGAACATGATTTAAGAAAAAAAAATTTATTAGAAGACTCAGTTGCAATTTCTGCAGCCATAATAGCTAAAGATAAAAAAATTAGAAAAATTATAAAAAAATTTCAAACAAAATATGCTTATAACCCACCACAAAAGTATTATGGATCTGTTTTAGATGGAAGAGACATAACATCTGTAATTATGAAGAGAGCAATGTTTAAGTTTTATATAACGGCAAATATAAAAATCCGAGCTAAAAGAAGATATCTTGAGTTCAGGTCTATGAAAAAAAAAATTACTTATAATGAAGTGTTAAAAAGCCTAAAAAACAGGGATTATTTAGACAAAAATAGAAAATATAGTCCTTTAAAAAAAACCAAAGATTCAATCTTGATTAATACATCTAAATTAAGTAAGAAAGCGTGCTTTATGAAAATAAAATCAATAATGGATAAGAGACTTAATAATTAATGGAAATATATAAAGACTTACAATATCCAGAAAATAAACAATTCGAAGAACTTCTAAATTCACAACTTTCTAAGGAAAGAATTGAGGAAGGAAAAATAATAGATGGTAAAGTTACAAAAATAACTGAAAAGTACGTATTTATATTTATACCAGGTCTTAAAAGTGAACCGATAGTTGATATTAACGAGTTAAAAATGATTGGTCTAAAGGATAAAATATCAGTCGGCGAAAAAATTTCTGTTTTACTCGAAAAAATTGAGGATAAAAATGGAGAAGTTGTAGTATCAGCAATAAAAGCTCAAAAAATAAAAGGTTGGTACAAACTTGAAAAGGCTTATGAAAATAATGAGTCTATCATCGGAAAAATATCTACTAAATGCAAAGGTGGAGTAATAGTTGAACATGTTGATACTGGATCATTAATGTTCTGTCCAGGCTCGCAAATAAGTGACAAGCCCTTAAAAAATATTGACCACCTAATAGGTGTTGAGCAAAAATTTGCAATAATTAAGTTAGATAAAATAAGGGGTAATGCATGTGTCTCACGTAGACAGATAGTTTCCTCAAATAAAAGAGAAGATAAAGCAAAAATTATAGAGAAATTTAAAGTTGGAGATATTATTAAAGACGCTATTGTTAAAGGATATTCTTCTTTTGGATGTTTTTTCGAAGTTAATAATGAAATTGACGTTTTAGTTCATCTTCAAGAAATTTCTTATTCTAGAGTAAATCATCCTGATGAAATCTTTAACATAGGCGAAAAACATGATTTAAAGGTTATATCAATAGATAATGAGAAACTTCAAATTGGCTGTTCTATAAAACAACTTTCTCCAGATCCATTTGAGCATATTAGTAATTATCGAATTGGAGAAAAATACAAGGTAAAGGTTGATAAAATTACAGATTACGGATGCTTCTGTTCATTAGAACCTGGTTTAAGCACACTTTTACATAGTAGTGAAATGAGTTTTTCGAAAAGGAATGTTGTTCCAAAAAAATTATTTAAAGTTGGGGATATGATAGATTGTGTCATAACAGAAATTGATAAAGAGAAAAGACGAATTGCAATATCTCATAAATTAACACTAGAAAATCCATATCAATTATTTTTAGACAAATATCCTGAAGGCAGTGAAGTGAATGGAATTATTTCAACAACAAACGAATATGCTGTATACGTAAAATTAGATGATTTTGATATTGATGGTTTTTTGCATGCTAACGATTTGAGTTATACAAATAATCCGGAGGAAGAATTAAAAAAATACAAAAAAGGAGATAAAATAAAAGTAAAAGTTTTAGAAATAAAAAAAGATGAACAGAAAGTTCGAGTTGGATTAAAACAAATAGGCAAAGATCCTTTTGATTGGTTTAAAGATAAAAAAGTAAATGATATTGTAACTGTACAAGTAATTTCAACAGATAATAAAGGTTTATTAGTAAGACCTGAAAATTGCGATTTAGATTTTATGATTAAGAAATCAAATATTGCTGTCAATACTTCGGATGCAAGACCATCGAGATTCGTTGGTGGGGAAAGGATAGATGCAGCTATATCGGAATTAAACTTTGAAAAAAGAAAAGTTAATTTAAGTATTAAATTGTTGGAAGAACTTCAAAATAAAGAGGCTGTAAATAAATTTTCTAGTCCTTTAAGTGGCAAAAATTTACCATTTTCGTCATTATCAGAAAAACTTGAGGATAAGAAAAATAAGGACGATGAGTAATTAATTGTCTACAACAAAATCAAATTTAATTAATAAATTATCAAACAACTACCCAAATTTTTTAAAAAAGGATCTAAAAAAAATAATAGATATATTCATATCAGAGGTAAGATTATCTCTGAAGAGAAAAGAAAGAATTGAACTTAGAGACATATTTTCAATTGAGCCAAAATTGAGAAAAGCTAGATACTCTAGAAATCCCAAAACTAATGAGAAAGTATATGTTGAACAAAAATATACATTGATATTTAAATCTTCAAAAATGTGGTCAAAAAAAATTAATGAAGAAAAATAAAATATTTATTGCTTGTGATACAACAAATGTAAACAAAATAAGAAGGATCATTAAAGAGACAAAAAATAGTAAAATAAAATTTGGATACAAGTTTGGACTAGAATTCCTAAATTCAAAAAACGGAAGAAAATTTATTTCAACTATAAGAGATAAAATTATATTCGGAGATTACAAGATTTCAGATATACCAAATACATGTGCTTCAACAATTAAAGCGGTTAAAGATTTAAATTTTAATTATATAACTATTCATATTAATTGTGGGCTAAACTCCCTAAAAGCTGCAAAGAAAGTTGCGCAAAAGACCAAGCTAATCGGTGTCACAACTCTAACATCTCTCGATAATAAATCACTTAAAGAAATAGGATTTAATAATAATGTAAATAAAGTGGTTTTGAAACAAGCTAATTTAGCAAAAAAAGCAAATTTAGATGCAATTGTATGTAGTCCAAAAGAAGTCAAGCTGGTTAAAAAAATTTTTAAAAAAGAAATAATTACACCTGGGATAAGATTTAATTCAAAATTCATTGATCAAAAAAGAGTTTTAACTCCAAAACAAGCATATAAAAATGGTAGTGATTGGTTAGTAATAGGGAGACCTATTACCGAAGGTGACATTAAAAAAAATATTCAAAATTTAATTAATCACTTGAATCTATGATCAAAGGTTTAAAAATTTGTGGGATCTCAGACCCTAAAACCTTAGACTACATTATAAACCATCCGTATCCCCCAAAATTTATTGGTTTCATATCAAATTATAAGAAAAGTAGAAGATTTGTTGAATATCATAAATTAAAAGAATTATTAAAAGTTAATAAAAAAAAAGTAAACTTTACATCAGTGCTTGTAAATCCTACAAATGAATTTTTAGACAAAATAAAAGATTTAAATTTTGATTATTACCAGATTTATGATGTAACTCCCGAGAGAACCAAAGAAATTAAAATTAAATATAAAATTAAAATTATCACAGCAATTACTGTGTCAAATAAAAATGATGTAACTAAATATAAAGACTATTCAGATATATCGGATATAATTTTATTTGACTCAAAAGGTTACCATAAATCTGAAAGTTTTAATCATAATCTACTAAATGAAGTGCCTGATGAAATGAATAAAATGATTGCAGGAAATATTCAAATAGATGATATTCCTAGTTTTAAAAATAAAAACTTTATGATTGATCTTAGCGGTGCATTAGAAGATGAAAATGGAAAAAAAGATATAAGTAAAATTGATAAATTGTTGAACTTGTTA
>MDTE01075807.1_pt1 | contig 12452 bp, 12 predicted proteins | sample 811231 | NCBI WGS metagenome assembly MDTE01 (sample SAMN05326651, study PRJNA326480) | marine metagenome | isolation source: seawater | place: Indian Ocean: Red Sea | collected 2010
TATTAGTTTCGTAAGCATCGAGGATATCATAATCTGACCAAAAATTAAAGTTTAATACAACCCTATACTTATTAACTATAGGATTAGAGGATGCGTGGTACCTGTGTCCATCAAAACATACAAATTTACCTGCCTCAGGTGTGATACGCTTCCACTCAGTATATTGCTGCTGTCTACCTTTTAACCACCTCTCATTTATAGTACCTTTATCAGGATCATCCTTCTGGTCAAATAATACTGTCTCACCATCTGAATCATGGAAATAAAATAGTCCAGTGTAATGGTTACTTTCATGATCTGTGTGTGGTGCATTATGATTAGTATTACCATTAGCAAGTTGCAATGCTAATCTCAATCGAAATATCTCTACAGGTACTGGAAACAAATCCTTAACAGTATCTACCAGTCCATAAAAATAGGGTAAGTAAGGACTCTCTACACCCCCTTGATCTAATAAAAGATGAGTAAAACCTAAAGACTTCTGTGAATCAGGCATATCTAATAGATCATCACCACCAAACTTAAAATCATCAGAACTATATGATACATCCTTGGATAGAAAATACCAAGGGAATCCATTCATACCTGATACTAGGTCATTTAACCTTAATAGGTGTGCGTTTGGTATTATTTCCTTCGCTTGGATAAATTCCATAATAATGTCTTGAGTATGCTGATATATTAAATGATATAGATATCCTATCCTCATCACTACTATTCTGATGCACCCTATGCATCAACCATGATGGAAAGAATAACAAGTCATCCTCTTCAGGATAATGATCTAACTCATCATCATTATAATCATTATGATGTGCTCTATTGAAGTTTGCATTACATCCCCATGCTTCCTTCAAGTGTATCTGTTCAAATGGTTTAAGAAATGTAAGAGGACCATGGCAACACTTTGGTAGATCAACATAATAAACTCCAGATAATACACTACCTGGATGTGTATGAACTATATTATAATTTCCTTTCTTATTCACATTAATCCATAGGTTAGTCATCTTAAGACTATAATCTTTAAATGACCATTCATCACACACTGCATAAGCATGACGCATGATGATATCTTTTAATTCTTTTAATGGATTAGTGTCGCATATATCTTCCATGAAGTCCCACGACTGCCATCCACCCTCATTAGATGAGATGCGACCATTGGGGTCTTCCTTCTGTACATGTCTGATAAACTCTAAGAGAGGTTCTTTAGTACAACCTACTTTATTCAGAGTCCACAGTGGTGTCGGGAACAGGAGTGTTGTCTTCATCATTAAATACGAAATCTCTATCAGTGCAGTTAGGATCTACATGCTTCTTATATAATGCCATTGCTTCAATAGCACCAGTCAACTTATTAAGATGGTCTTTCTTATCTTGTAAGTCTTCTAATGATATTCTAGTAATAGTACTAGTATAGTGCATATTATCTAATGCCTCTTGCAGTTTAACGTACTCTTCCATAGTATCGTGATGCTGCTGCAAGAAATTCATTGTAAGTTGATCAAATGTAATTAGTTGACCCTCTTCCAATGGTCTCTCTTCTTTTACCTCAAGACCTGCAATCTCTTTAAGATCTACCTCAGTAACCTCAGATGGATCCATTTGTTTTGCAATAGCAGGAGTAGTAGAACTCTGCTGCCTTATGGATGTATTGTCTGCCATTAATTAAACCTCTCGATGTTTTTATTTAGTTTCAGAATATCCTTCTGTAATTCTATACGCTCTTTCAAGTTATTAGTTTCGAGAAAGTTCTTCCTCCTCTGATACTCCATAATTTGATTATTCTCCTGGTCTGCATCATTAGCAGTCTCTATCATAACATTCCAATCTTTCATTGTCAAGAAATCTCGATGCATGGGTACCCACTGACATAGTGGTGTGCCTGCTTTCAATAGATACTCACCTGCCTCAACCTTATGCCAGAATAACTGTAGATTAATCTCATAAGAGTATGAAGGGTCAGCAATACCTGTAGGTACTGAGAATCTATCCTCCTCCCAGTATGGTATAGGCATCTGCATGAATACTACATCCTTATGTGCCTGCACTCTCCAAGGTAACTCTAGTTTAATAGTCCAATCTAATACTGGTCTATTAAATGTCTCTCTCATACCTGTAGTCTGGTCAGGTATATGTGCCTTAACATAATTCTGTCCATAATTAAATAATGCCTGTGACATCCATTCAAAATTGATACCACTACCATCTGTCTGTATGAGTATATCGGCAGGAAGGGGCAGAATGTACCCTGTGTCCATCACTTTAGTAACAGCAGGACATGTGACCCCATGAGTATAGTTTTGTGGTTGAGGTTTAGACTCTCCTCTCATCTCAGTCGCTAGTCTATCCCACATGCGTGATGCTTTAAGATAAGGACACCTACGCTCTTCACTATTCCTATCACCTTGATCCTTTAGTGCTTGTGTCCTCCATTTCCTATGCAACTTACGTGCAGGAAACCAAGGATGCAAGTCACTGACACCTGGATCAACAGAGTACCACCTTACCCAAGGTTTTTTAGTTGTAAATATATTTTTTAAGATATTCATAATGCGTTGGTTGTCTGTTGACCCACTCCATAATACTCTTCTTATCTTTCTGCCACATATCGTGACACTCATCTAAATCTGGATGATTAGAACTACCAGAGAATGAGGCACGTTCTTTATATAATCCCTCAGTAATAGGTCTCCAACCCATACCAGCAGCAATATACATCTGTCCAGTGTATCCAGAATTCTGGAATGCTCCACCGTCAAGACTATCTAGGATTGCCCAGACCAGTTTCATTGCTATTCTATCAGATTCACATAGATGTCCACCGTCATCCATTTCAACATCAAGACAATCTCTCCAATACTTTGTATCGGTACGTTGTGACAATGTATAGTGCATAACAATGAAATTCTTCATTGCCTCCATCATATTATTTGTCACGAAATTAAATGTATCTATATCAACCTTTGATATAAATCCATGTCTCCTTGCTAATCCATCTGCTAATAGTATAGCAGACTCATGTGTGGTCATCAATCCAGTAGACTCTAATGGTTCTAAGAAACCATATGCTAGACCAATACCAATAACATTCTTACACCATGCCTTCTCATGCTTACCATGCCTCATCTTAATGGGTTTGAACTGGCATTTCTGGACATTTTCAGGCGAATAACGGTCACTTAAATATCTCTTGAATTCTAGCAGTGCTTGCTGGTCATCAAGATAGTCACTAGAGTATACATAACCAGCACCAACTCTATTCCACAATGGTATATTCCAACACCAACCATTATCATGTGCTACACAGTCAGTATAGTTCTGTAACTGACTATTGATATCAGTATAATCTATCTGTGTTGCTATTGCTCTGTCATTAAATAGTTTATCTCTAAATGATTTAAACGGCACACCCATGTGCTGCTCAAGTAATAGAGATTTAAACCCTGTGCAATCAATATACAAATCAGATTGTACTGCTGCACCTTCTTGTGTTATTACTGCTGATATAGAACCATCAGGTCTCTTCATTACCTGCTCAACATCACCCTTGATGTGTACCACACCATTAGGTAGTGCTATCTCATCTCTGAGATACTCACCAAATAGGTCAGCATCAAAATGATATGCTGTGTCATCATCAAATACAAAATTACCTACCTTTCTATTATTCTGCTCATCAGGCATAGGTAACCTACAATTCTCTGCTAAGAATGTCTGATGATTAACATACCTTGCAAACTCATCATTAGGATATAATTTATCACCATAGACAGACTGTAACTCAAAGAATGTTACTGGTGTCCCTTTATAGTCATTGAACAAATCAAAGTTACCAAATGGATATTGGAACCTCTCATTCCTACCATCTCTCCAATTCTTAAATGCAATAGATGTCTTATAGGTGGCATTACACTTAGGCATCCAGTCCTTATCATTAAGGTCCAACCTACGAAGGAACCTGTTGAAATGTCCTAGTGTTGATTCACCTACACCTATCCTCTTAACTTTCTCTGATTCTATCAGAGCAATCTGCATGTCTGGGAATACTTTAGATAACAGTGCTGCTGTCATCCATCCTGATGATCCACCACCGACAATAGTAATAGATTCAACTTGCATACATCCCTCTCATATAATATTCATAAGGTGTTGGTAAACTATCTATACCCTCCCAAGGTGGTACAGAATAGTCAGGTGGTTCAGTATCCCACATAGCAATAGTATTGTAAATAGGTTGAGTAAATGGATTCCATCCATGACCTGCCATGACACACCATAGTGAATCACCAAATGCCCAGTTGATTTTACTCTCAAGGTTGTGTGACTCTTCCATAAATGTTATCTGACAATTCTGGAACATATTATAATGTAAACCCTGCTTCAATGGATATCTAATCTCACTAACTGCCTTCCAGTATGGTGAGTCATCTCTCTGTGTCAATGCATAGTGTAGTCCTACGAATGATGAGAAACCATCAAAACTAAAGTTACAATGATTATTAAATGTATCTCTCATGAATTGAGTGACATGTGTCCTCGTATCCATGACTCTGACAAAGTTTAATAGAAACTCATGTACAGATAATAGACCATTGGATTCCAATGGTTCAATGAAACCACCAGACAATCCGATACTAATGACATTACCATTCCAGATTTCACTTCTACGACCTGTATTATAACTGATCATCCTGAAATCGTCATGGTCTACACCCAAGTATTCTTTGAACTCATTGAGTGCATCCTGCTCTGAAATATACTTACTACAGAAATTATATCCTGTACCTATTCTATCCCATGTTGGGACGTTCCAGACCCATCCAGAGGACAATGCAGTGCAATCTGTTACTGCTTTAATCTGTGTCTTCTTATCAGTGTATGGTAGTCTAGTTACCCATGCTCTATTATTTGGTAGGTAATGACTATAATCTACCCACAGTGAATTATTTAATAGTGACCTAAATCCAGTGCAGTCAAAGTATAGGTCAGCAGACTCCATGTTAAATTTATTAACATGCTCTACCTTATGCTTAACACCTCTTGGTTTAGCATAATTATCTCTCAACCAATGAGCAAACTTAACAGCATCAAAATGAAAACCAGTCTCACGATTGAAATCAAATCCAACGTGACCGACTGGTATTTTATTGTTGTGAATTGCTTCTGCTGATAACCAATAGTCCCTAGCAAATTTATCTCTACCCCATCCTTGCTTGGAACTATAATATAACCACTCATCTGGGTTGCAAATAGATTGCCTTGGCAATCCAAATGGATACTGCCAAGGCGTGTCGTTTTGTTTGTGAAAATTGTGGAACCTTACACTACACTTATACGTGGCATCACAAGACGGCATCCACTCCGAATCCTTTAATCCAAGGAAGTGAGTCCACAGTCTAAAGAATTGTGTTGTAGATTCTCCTACCCCAACAGATGGTACATTGGGAGACTCGTAGAGAGTAATATCCCAATCAGGAAATGCTTTAATGAGGGTACATGCGGACATCCATCCAGCACTACCGCCACCAACAATAACAACCTTCATAATAAAATACGACCAAATGTATTATATGACTATGGCACCCAGTTGTCAACCCATGGATCCCATGCTGCTCTTCCTTCGAGTTGTACCTTTTTAGGATCTTCTACAAATTCTGCAATAGTGCTTGGTGCTGCTATAGATGATTTGACATTAGCAACATGGTCTCTCCATGTATTAGTACCATTAATAGCGTCTTTATATTGCATATCTAATTGATTACCTATGTCACCATAAGCATTCAACCTTTCAAGTTCCTTGTTGATTCTTAAATCTTCTGTATCGTCCCTGTGAACAATGACTCCATTAATCATAGAGTGCTCATAAGTTGTATCATCAGGTACTTCACACCACTTCATAGTTGCGTCCGCACCTTCATAGATATCAAACTTATCTGCCTCGTCACAGATGTCTGACAGTTGTCCTGTCTCTTTATTAACAATAGCGTACTTTGCCATGATAGTGATAAATCTCCGTAAATTTATTTAGTTAACCGTAGTATTCAAAAACGACTACTACGCCTTCCCGACCTCTAGCACCACGACCTCCATGCTGAGCCCCGTTTCCTCCAGCACCCCACGCTGCGTGAGATTGATGTCTGTGAGAATAGTCTCTTTGACCGTGTGATGATGGTTGTCCACCACCCATGTATGATGCACCAGACTGGTGATTTCCATAAGAGTGGTGCGAACCATGTCCGTTACCACCTCCACCATACACATTCAGGTTACCACCTGAACCATTTCCACCGATGCCTCCAGCGTGTTGTTGACGACAGTTAGCACCATATCCACCTGAGGCAGAGCACCAACTTCCGAAGGAAGATGATCCACCATTACCTCCACATCCTGAATAGTTACTACCACCACCAGGGTTTCCTACTGAAACTGAGACTGATGATGTATTACTAACATCAATGACTCGACGGGATGTACCACCAGCACCTGCTGATTCAGTATAACCTGACCCGCCTCCTCCAGCACCTGTAACAGATACCATAATTGATCTACAATTAGCAGGTCTATTCCACGTGCCATTTGAAGTCCATACTTGCATAGACCTCATACCTGCCGTACCACCAGCACCTTGTACCCATTGTAGGTTGGTACCATTGGTAGACAAGAATTTACCTGATTGTCCACTCATACTAGGTATGATGTGATTGGACGAACCAGAAATACTTCCGTTGATGTTTATATCATTTACTTTTAGGGTTGAACGTGCAGTAATTGAACCTGAGGCAAAATCGAATCCACCAAGTCCAGCAATGTCTCTACAACCAGATACTTTAAGAACGCTCATCCGTAAAACTCCTGTACAACGACAACACCTTCACGACCTCTAGCACCACGACCTCCGTGCTGTGCTCCGTTACCACCTGATCCCCATGCTGCGTGAGATTGATGCCTATGGGCATAGTCCCGCTGTCCATGAGATGCAGGTTGTGCATTACCATACATTGAGGATCCTGAAGTATGGTTAGCGTAAGAGTGGTGAGATCCGTGACCGTTACCACCTCCACCATAGATGTTCAAGTTACCACCTGAACCATTACCTCCAATGCCACCTGCATGCTGCTGCCTACAGTTAGCACCATATCCTCCAGAAGCAGAGCACCAACCTCCAAAGGAAGATGTACCGCCGTTGCCTCCACAACCTGAGTAGTTTGAACCACCACCTGGGTTGCCGACTGAAACTGATACCGATGAAGTATTAGTTACGTCAATTACTCTTTCTGAGGTGCCTCCTGCACCTGCTGATTCAGTATATCCTGAACCTCCACCACCTGCACCTGTTACAGTTACGATGATAGATTTAACTCCTGTTGGTCTATTCCAAGTCCCGTTAGATGTCCAGACTTGCATGGACCTGATACCAGCACCACCAGAAACTTCTGCCCATTCTAGGTTAGTGCCATTAGATCTAATATATTTGTCTGCGTTACCACCTTGTGCTGGAATTATATAATTCGACTCTCCATACAATTCACCATTTATAACCAAGTTGGAAACAGTCAGAGTACCAGTCGTGGCAATACCACCGCCACCAAGGGTGAAACCCTTAGCACCAGTCAAATCCATTATAGATGATACTTTAATCTGTGACATGTTAGTATTTATCCGTAATATTCATGAATAACGACCACTCCTTGTCTTCCAGCAGCACCTCTGTTGCCCTGTCTTGCTCCATTTCCTCCAGCACCCCAGGCAGCATGCCCTTGGTGATGGTGTCCATAGTTTCTTTGAGCGTGAGACGCTGGTTGACCTCCACCCCAATATCCTCTTCCAGAGGAATGGTTACCATAAGAGTGGTAAGAACCGTGTCCGTTACCTCCTCCACCATATACGTTGAGTGACCCACCAGATCCATTACCACCGATTCCACCTGCGTGTTGCTGACGACAGTTTGCTCCGTAACCTCCGCTAGCACTACAGTACCCGCCAAAGCTAGTAGTATTGCCGTTGCCACCGCAACCTGAATAGTTAGACCCTCCACCTGGATTTCCTACTGAGACTGAAACTGATGAAACATTAGTAACATCCACCTGTCTCTGAGCAGTTCCACCTGAACCACCCGATTCGCAGAAACCAGATCCACCTCCACCTGCACCTGTTACGGTGACATTGATGGTTTTAACACCACTTGGTCGATACCAAGTACCGTTAGAGGTCCATACTTGCATAGACCTAACACCAGCATTAGTTGAAACCTCTGCCCATGTTAAGTTTGACCCATCCGTAGAAAGATACTTATTTGCATTACCTGACGGATTAGGAATTAGATAATTTGACGACCCTGAAATAGTGCCATCAACTTTAAGATTAGTGACATTCAGTGTGCCGTTTGCCGTTACGCCACCAGAAGATAAGGTAAATCCACCAATACCTCCTAAATCCTTAATAGCACCAACGTTTAACTGTGCCATGCTTCTCTTAAATCTCCTGTTTTATTTATATTAGTTCGGATACCAGTCTACTATCCTATCTCTAAGATAATTGATACCCATACGTTGATCCCTTGCAGTCCTAGCATGTGCTAAGTCAAGGTTATTATCATCGAGATAAGGTGTTGCTGCTCTGAACTCATCTTTAGTTATAGTGCCTGCTTTGAGTTTCTCTGCTTCCTCTACAACTTTCTTAGCATAGTCAGATACATGAGCACCTAGGGATGTTCCTATCTCACGTTTAGCAAATTCGATGTAGTTTTCGTATACTGTCATCGTACCCAAATCTCTGCTCTTATACTTCTATTTACACCAGTATGGTTTTGACAACACCAGATGTGATCACCTGCTGATGTACCTGCTCGGTTGGTACCAATTCCACTTACCACATCATTTGATCCAGGACCACCTTCATTATTCCAACCAAATCCCCACCTAACTTCGGATGAGTGACCACCACCAGTATAGTAGAAACCGTACCACTGGAAACCACCTTGAGATGAGAATCCACTACCTTGCCACATATTCTGACCACGTGGGTTACCTGAAATCTGTGACTGTGACTGGAATCTTGACAAACATGTCCTATTCTCTCCAGTCTTCAACCAAGACCAACCACTACCATATCCAGAAGTCTGTCCACCAGTATTTAGATCAGGGAAGATTGCTAAGAATGAACTGGCAGTGTAGTAGTTGAACACATCAAACTTGGCATCCTCATCATTTCTGTTGAGAGCACCAGTATTATATGTGTTAGCATTACTCCAATAACTAGAGCTCCAGTTAAATCTACTACCTCTAGTACATTTCCATGCAAGCATCCATCCACCACCTCCTGCCCAACCACTACCCATCTCACAATAGGTTTGTCGGACACCAACAGAGGGTAGATCAATATAATATACACCTGAAGATCTCTCTCCAGCATTATACATCTGTGCTGCTGAGGATGCAGGATTAGATGCTGAACCTAGTGGTGCTCCACCACCACCGCCTCCTCCAGAACCTCCACCAGACGCACGAGGTCCAGAAGAAGTTGGAGTAAATTGTCCTGACATTCCAAACTTAGGCATCACTTCACCTCCTTAACTATAATTAGAACCAGATCCTAATATCGTATAGGTGACGTTTTGTCCTGTTGCAGCTTTTTTAATGATAGCAAAAGAAACTACACAGATTTCACCACCGCTATGACCTGGTGCTGACCCTCCTGCCCAGTTAATTGCTGTACTAGTACCATTGATATTAATAGAGGATGGTATACCGTTACCACCTGCATCTTCTATAATAGTAGTAAATCCATAACCAGCAGAGTCACCTGGAACGTTATTTAGACTCAATGTCCAGTTACCACCACCTGTCTTTCTTACCCAAATAGTGTTATTATTCTCGAAATCGTGTGTTACATTACCCGAAGAATCATAAAATGTTATGCTCTCTTTCGTCTCTGAGTAATGTAAAAATCCTGTCGAAGTTAAATCACCTGTAATAACTTCGGAAACTTCCATGATTGCCATATCGTCACCACCGATGATGACCCAGTTAGCACCGTTTTCAACCGTGACCGTGAAACCGTTTGCAATCGTTATTGGACCTCCACTGAAACCGTTGGTAAACTCAGCACCACCGTTAGCAGTTGGACCTATAGTTAAGTTTTCTGCTATCTGAGGACCGTTAGTCCTGATGATACTATTCTCACCAACTGAAGGACCACCTCCACCTACGTCTGTCCAACCTGGCACACCTTGAGCAGCATCTGCTTTGTAGATCTGCGCCATGTCCTCTGTACTATTGTACACCAAAGTACCATAGGCAGGTGTGCCTAATGCAGTTACTTGAGTTTGGTTGAGACTAGGAAGGTTCAGTTGCTCTGTAACTTGCAGTGCTTCCATGATGGCACGTGTAGTGGCATCAATCTGATTTCCTATAATCTTTGTGGACATGTGGTATATCCCCTATTAATACTATTTATTTTAGATAACTAATTCACGTATCATGATGTTATCTCCTGTTTGGGGAGTAGTGCCAATGCTGAAATCAACAGCGTTAGCAGTCACAGTATAATCAGTACCAGGTCGTTGGCATACACCATTGAGGAATACAAAAACAGAATGTTGATTATGTCCTGGTGAAATAGCAAACGTAGTCGTTGACCCATTTCCAGCATACATAACCCCATTATTACCTAGGTTCACACCTGTTGCGAGAGAATACTTATCAGCGCAACCATACTTACCAGTTACATCAATATCACCTGTAACCTTCACGTTACCTGTGATCTTCATTCTATTATTTGCATCTGGTGCTTCACCAATACCATAATGAGTTACACCTGCATATCTGTTAGATGTTATAGGTGCAGTGTCACTCAGTCCAAACTTGTACCAAGTGCCAGTATCATATATCCATCCTAAGAATGTACCAGGAGTCCAATCAATATTATAGGCAATATCTCCACTGTTAAATGCAGCACTACCAGTTATGGTAGGAGTACCAGTACCATCATCTTCAGCGAGGAAAGTGTTTCTCAACACTGTGCCATCCTCGTTAGAATAGGTCATATTGAGTGTTTGAATCGTATCCTGTGATGTTACTTTCTTCTGGAATGTAACAGGACCAGAGAATACTGATTCTAACTGGTTAGATGCACCACCAATAACTGTTAGTTTATCGGTAAGCACAATCTCTGAGAAGGTTTCAATCGTTGTTCCTTCTTCACCCAACACATTAAGTTGAGCAATATCTTCGTTAGTTATCTGACCAGTAACAGGGTTAATGACCTGGTTACCAACAAATAACTCACCATCACTGTTAACACCTGAGTAGTATGCAACACCTGCTCCTTCTTTCAGTGACTGTGATAGTCTAACTGCTGCTGGTGATAATACTTCTACCTGTGTAGATGGGAATGCTGTTGAGTAGTTACCTGGACCAAATCCAAGATACTCAAACGTGTGACCTGATGCTCTGAGAATTGAGTATCTTCGTAACTCACAGAGTAGAGGTTGTACTGAGTTATCAGCATTCAACTTCAGTGGAATCTTACGGTCTTCTGCTTCACCTAGTCTTGATGTAACACTGATACCATTCAATACATTGGATGTAGTGTTATATCCTAGGTTATTCTCTGCTTCTAACAAGAAGAACTGTGAGGTTTCTTTAGTAATTGACCTCTGAGTATCCTCATTAGGAGTAGGTGATGCACCATCTGTAGTGGTAACCACACCTAGTGTCTCGTTATCTGCTATCGATACAGATGCAGCAGGGTCAGCAACTGGGTTATCTCTGTCAAATGCAGGATACAAATCTACTGTTGCCTGTGAGAATGCAAAATCATTAAAGTTTGACGTTGATGGTGCTACTGAAGCATTCAATAACGTCAAATAATATACACCGTCAGTCACACCTCTCTCAAATGTCTGGTGCGTCTCTACAGCGTAAACGTAATATGTCTTGGTATATGCTGGACTGTTTGTTTCACTACTTCGTGGTTGGATAACAAAACCTGTGATAGGCTCTCTTGGTACAGGGAATGCATCCTTGTCCAAAACATAGCGGTACCTGTAAATCCTGTCAACCAAGTTTCTAGCATCGGGTACCCTTCGGATGAATGTAGTAGGAGTAAATCCTAGGTTCTGATACAGACTGTTTGCCTGTAGTGTAGTGTATATGGTATTAGCATTACCATCAACCTGTAGATACCACTGGTTGTTACTACTATCCCACTTGAGTGGTGAATCATCATCACCTGCTCTAGTACCTGTTACAGATGTACCAGATGGATTAATCTCAGCATAATGAGTAGTTGGTTCAGACGCACCACTGGCAATCAAGAGCACATATAGGCGATCTGGGGTGTTAACGTCATCACGTCTAGCACCTACAGTATATCCCTGCACTTTGCTCGGTGGTCGGCCTGTCTCTACAGTATATCCGTAGAGGAATAGTTTTGTTGGGTCTGCA